>WNGF01000170.1_pt1 | contig 112999 bp, 86 predicted proteins | sample 5400641 | NCBI WGS metagenome assembly WNGF01 (sample SAMN13153371, study PRJNA577476) | soil metagenome | isolation source: 80 cm soil or saprolite under grassland replicate 2 | place: USA:California | collected 2016-06-15 | reverse complement strand
CACCTCGACCTGGACAGCACCGACGCCTGGATCGAAGGCAACATCTTTCTGCATGCCCACCGCGACCCGACCCGCACGGACGACGCGCGCGATACGGCCAGCGCCATTTCCGGGGGGGTCGATTTCGCCAATCAATTTTCCGAGTGGACGATTATCAACAACCTCTTCTACGACGTGGACCATGCCTGTCTGAACAAGGGCGGGGGATCCCCGGGCGCCGGACGGTTTGTCTTCGTCAACAACACGCTGGTCCATGTGGCCAAGGAAAACGGAGGCGGCCTGGTCAGTGACATTGCCGCCTTTGACTTTACCGACGACGGCGTGCCGCTGCCCGATCCGAGCTACGGGGCGGGGGCCTACGTGGCCGGCAATATCATCTGGGACTGCCCGGCGCTGGTGGCCAACTACAACCCGGCCAACCAGACCGTGATCTTCGAGAACAATCTCCTGCCCTTGCCCTGGACCGGTCCCGGCACCAACAACGTTGTCGCCGATCCGCGTCTCAACCTTGACTTGATCACCAGCGTGGCGACCGCCGACTGGCGCACGATCCAAGCCGCGTTCCGACCGCGGGCCGGTTCCCCGGCCCTGGGCACGGGCCTGGGCGGTTTCGACAAAGGGGGACTGAACCCGCGGGGTCTCCTCGTCTTCGGCCAACCGCCGGGCACGAACCATTCCACCAGCGCGACGCTCACTGTCGGGCCTGGCGGCACGTTCAATTGGGGCAGCGTGGTGCCGCCTTATCTGTGGGGTTACACCCATTATCAGTGGAGGCTCGATGCTGGTCCGTGGAGCGCCGAGATTCCCATCACCACGTCGCCCACGATCCATTTGAGCGACCTGAGCGATGGCCCGCACACGGTCTCTGTCGTGGGTAAGAACGATGCCGGCTACTATCAGGATGACACGTTTGTCTACCCCGCCACCGCGGGCATCCCCGCTCACGTCAGCGCCTCGCGGGCCTGGACCGTGGATACGACTTCGACCCGCCTGGTCATCAACGAAGTGCTCGCACGCAACACGAGCACGCTGACGGTCAACGGCGAGTTTCCCGATTTGATCGAACTGTACAACGCGGGTGCCACCGGGATTGACCTTTCCGGTTATGGCATCACCGATGATCCAAGCGACAAGTTCAAATTCACCTTCGCCCCGGCGACGTTTCTGGAACCGGGGGATTATCTCGTGCTCTACGCGGACAACGCGGCCGGCCCCGGCCTCCACCTGAACTTCGCCTTGGATCAGGAGGGCGACGGCGTCCATCTTTACGCGACGAACGGCGCGCTGGTCGATGAGGTGGTCTTCGGCCCGCAATTGCCCGATCTCTCGATTGCCCGCCGGAGCGACGGCAGCTGGGGCCTGGGGCTGCCGACCTTCCCCGGTCCGAACGTCGCCGCGCCGGTCGGCGAAACGCGCACTCTCAAAATCAACGAGTGGCTGGCCAGCGGCCAGGGCATTTTCGGGCAGGACTTCGTCGAGCTCTACAACCCCGATCCATTGCCGGTGAACCTGGGGGGCCATTTTATCAGCGATGCCCCGCAGGGAGCGCCGAGGAAGCATGAGTACTTGCCGTTGACTTTCCTGCCGGGCAGCGGCTTCAGCGCGTTTTTCGCGGACGGCAAGCCGGAAGAGGGCGGCGATCACCTGGACTTTAAACTTTCACCCGACTGGGGACAGCTGGCGCTGTTCGCGCCGGACTTGACGCTGATCGACTGCATCGCTTACGGCGCCCAAACCCTCGGCCAGTCCGAGGGCCGGCGGCCGAGCGGCTCGACCAATTTCGCCTTCTTCAGCCAACCCACGCCCGGTGCCGCCAACCCCGGCGGCTCGGACACGACCACGATCACCATCTCGAACATCTTTGTGCAACTGCTCGACGTGACTGGTTCGACCTGGCGCTGGGACAACAGCGGCTTCGACCTGGCCGACAGTTGGCGGCAAGTGGGCTTCGACGACTCGGCCTGGCTCACTGGCACGGGCCTGTTCGGCTTCGAGACCACCCCGGCGGTCTATCCCTACCCTTTCAATACGTTCATCCCCGCGCCCAACCAGGCCGGCGGCCAAATCACCGTCTACTACCGGACCCATTTTCTCTGGACCAATCAGTCCGGATTTGCGCTTTTCGCGACGAACTACCTCGATGACGGGGCGGTGTTTTACATCAACAATGTCGCAGTCGGCCGGTTGCGCCTGACCGCCAACCCGGTGCTCTACACAACCCGGGCCGCCACCCAAACGGCCGAAGGCCAGGCCGAAGTGCTCACCTTCCCGACCAACGCCCTCGTCAACGGCGACAACGTCATGGCGGTCGAAGTGCACCAGCAGACCCTGACCAGCAGCGATGACGTCTTCGGCCTCTCCCTCGCCGCCATCAAGAGCCAGACTAATATCATCACCACCTCCGTCGCCCTCGTGCTCAACGAAGTGCTCGCGGACAACGCCACCCTCACCAATGCCGAAGGCACCATGACCGACTGGATCGAGCTATACAATCCTTCGACCAATCTCACCGACCTGGCCGGCATGAGCCTGACCGACGACGTCACCCTGCCCCGCAAGTGGGTCGTGCCGGCCGGAGTCACCCTCGCGGCGGGCGCCTATTTGCTCGTCCGTTGCGAGGACGGCGCGCCGGCTTCGACGAACAACGGGCCGGTGCTCAACACCGGCTTCGGCCTTAACTCCGCGGGCGATGAGGTTTACCTGTTCGACACGCCGGCGCGCGGCAGCGCTCTGATCGACGTGGTCGTGTTTGGCGTGCAGGCGGCGGACTTCTCCATCGGCCGCGTGCCCGGGGGCACGGGCCAGTGGGTGCTGAACCTCCCCACCCCGGGCGCGCCCAACCTGGCCGCCGCCCTCGGCGACGTCAACCAGGTCCGGATCAACGAGTGGCTGGCCAACCCGAAATCGGGCGACAACGATTACTTCGAGCTCTACAACCCGAACCGTCAACCGGTGGCCATCGGCGGCTTATACCTCACCGACGACCTCAACACGCCGCACAAATTCCCCATCGCGCCGCTCAGCTTCATCGGGTCGTTCACCAACGGTTTCGCCAAGTTCATCGCCGACAGTTCACCGACCAAGGGACCGAACCACGTCAACTTCGGCCTCAGCCAGAATGGCGAGGAGATCGGATTCTTCCCGGCGCACGGGCCGGCGATTGACGTGATTGCTTTTGGGGCGCAAGCGGTCGGCGTCTCCGAAGGCCGCCTGCCCGACGGCTCGACCAACCTCGTGCGCTTTGTCGATACCCTCTCTCCCGGCGAGAGCAATTATCTGCCGCTGGACGAGGTGCGGATCAACGAGGTGCTCACTCACACTGACCTGCCCTTCGAGGACGCCATCGAGTTGTTCAACGTCTCGACCCGGCTGCTGAACCTCGGCGGCTGGTATCTGAGCGACAGCGTCAACGAACTGCGCAAATTTCGCATTCCCGACGGCACGACCCTTCAGCCGGGCGGCTTCGTCGTCTTTTATGAGTTCCAATTCAACCCCCTGCCGGGCTTTCCCCCGAGCTTTGCGCTGAGCGCCGCGCACGGCGACCAGGTCCACCTCTCGGTGGCCGACGCCCTCGGCAATTTCACCGGCCGCCGCACCTCGGTGAAGTTCGGCGCGGCGGAGAATGGCGTCTCGTTCGGCCGCTTCGAAACGAGCGTCGGCGAGGAGTTCACGGCGATGAGTGCGCGCTCTTTCGGCGCGGACAATCCCGCGACGGTGGAACTTTTCCGGACCGGCACCGGTTTGCCCAACCCGTATCCGAAGGTCGGGCCGGTTGTGATCAACGAAATCATGTATCACCCGCCGCGCCTGGGCACGAACGACAACGTCGTCGATGAGTTCATCGAGCTGCGCAACCTCACGGCCAACGCGGTCTCGCTTTTCAACACGAATTTCCCGGCGAACTCCTGGAAGCTCCGCGACGCGGTGGACTTCGTTTTCCCGCCCAACGCCCATCTTGCGGCGAATGAATTGGCGCTGGTGGTGAGCTTTTCTCCGACGAACCTCACGCAAGTCAATGCCTTCCGGACCAGGTATGGCGTCAGTCCGGGCGTGGCGATCTTCGGTCCGTATAGCGGCAAACTCGACAACGGCGGCGAGAGCGTGGAACTGGCGCGGCCCGACGACCCGTTGCCGCCGCCGGCGAGCGACGCGGGCTTTGTCCCTTACGTCCTGTTGGACCGGGTGAAATATTCCGATGCGCTCCCCTGGGCGAGCTTGGCGGACGGCAACACCAACGGCGTGGGCATGTCCCTGCAACGCCGCAGCGGCACCGGCTACGGCAACGACCCGACCAACTGGATCGCCGGCGTGCCGACACCCGGCTCGGCGACCGGCGCGCCTGGGCTCGTCCCGCCCTCCGTCCTCGCGCAGCCGCAGAGCCAGGTCGCCATCGCCGGATCGAACGTGACCTTCAGCGTCTCGACGCTGGGCGACCCCCCGCTTTCCTTCCAGTGGCGCTTCAATGGCAGCGTCATCGCCGGCGCGACCAGTTCGAACCTAACGCTGTTCAACGTGCAGAGCAACGCGGAAGGCAGATACACCGTTTTGATCAGCAACCCGGCGGGGGCGGCCAGCAGCATGCCGGCCACCTTCACGTTGCAATCGCCGCCCGTCATCACGCAATCCCCGCGCAGCCGCGTGGTCGCCGCGGGCGACACGGCCGCGTTCACGGTCGGCGTCAGTGGCGCGCCGCCCTTGCGCTACCAATGGCACAAGGACAGCGGAACTCTCACCGGCGCGACCAACGCAACGCTGCTCGTGACCAACGCCCAGGTGGCCGACCAGGGCGGGTACTTCATCGTGGTGACCAACACGTTCGGCTCGGCGACCAGCCTGGTGGCCACGCTCACGATCAACACGCCGCCGGCCATCACCGCCCAGCCGCAGAGTCAAACCGTCCACCAGGCTGACACCGCCAGCTTCAGCGCCACCGCCACCGGCAGCGCACCGCTCTCTTACCGCTGGCTCCTGAACGAGACCGACATTCCCGGCGCCAACAGCCCTTCGCTCGTGTTGGCCAACGTCCTGTTGTCGCAGTCCGGAGACTACACCGTGGTCGTGACCAACCTCGTGGGGTCGGTCACCAGCGTCGTCGCGCGCCTGACCGTCGTGCCCCTGCCCGCGGTCAGCATCGTGGCCACCGATCCGAACGCCGCCGAAACCGGGCCGCAGCCCGGCACGTTCACCGTGACGCGCTCCGTCGTCACGAACACGCCTTTGGCGGTGAACTTCAGCATCGGCGGCACCGCGGCCAACGGCGTGGACTACGTGGCCCTTTTCAGCCCGGTGACCATCCCGGCCAACGCCGCCTCGGCGCCGATCAGCGTCACGCCGATCGACGACTCGGTCAGCGAATTCCCTGAAAGCGTCGTCTGCACGATCCAGCCCGGCGCCGGTTACGTGCTGGGCGCGCCGCCCAGCGCCACCGTGACGATCGCCGACAACGACAACCTGGCCCCGACCGTCGTCATTACCAACCCCCCGAGCGGCACTCTCTTCCTCCTCACCCCCACCAACATCGCGATCTATGCCAACGCGGCGGATCCGGATGGCTCGGTGAGCAAGGTCGAGTTCTTCTGGCGGGCAACCAATAAAATCGGCGAGGCGACCAGTGCGCCTTTCAAAATCACCTGGACCAACGCGCCCCCGGGCAGCAACGCCCTGACGGCCGTGGCCACCGACAATTTCGACGGCAGCGGCACGTCGGCGCCGGTTTACCTGGTACTCAACGCGCTGCCCACGGCAAACATCAGCAGCCCGAACAACGGGGCGAGCTTCGCCGAACCGGCCAACATCAACCTCTCCGCCAACGCCGGGGACAGCGACGGCACGGTGACGCAGGTGCTTTTCTTCGCCGGCACGAATCTGATCGGAACGGCCGTCAACAGCCCTTATAACGTTTCGTGGACGGACGTGCCGGTCGGCAATTACGCCCTGACCGCGCGAGCGATCGACAACCGCGGGGCCAGCGGCGTCTCCGCCCCCGTCAACATCGTGGTGAACACCGGCCTCCCCATCTTCACCGACAACTTCCCGGCGCGCAACACCGTGAGCGGATCGCTCTTGACCATTAGCGGGTCAAACGCCGGCGCCACCGCCGAGCCGGGGGAACCAAACCCGAACAACCTGCGCAATGACAACACCGTCTGGATCGCCTGGCGGGCGGGCACTGATTCCCTGGTGACGATTGACACGACGGGCAGCGCCTTCGACACGGTCCTGGCGGTTTACACCGGGAACGTGCTTTCGACGCTGAACCTGATCGCGTTCAACGATGACTTCAACGGTGTTCAGAGCCTGGTGACTTTCAACGCGACCGCCGGCACGATTTACGATATCCAGGTCGCCAGTTACGTCCTGGCGGGCCCGGGCAGCATCACGTTGCATGTCGCCACCCAATCGCCCGCGCCGCACATCGTCACCCAACCGGCGAGCCGGTCGGTAACGCCGAGCACGGCCACCTTGTTCACCGTCGCGGTCATCGGGTCCGCCCCACTCAGCTATCAGTGGCGGTTTAACGGGGTGGACCTGCCGCGGGAGACGAACAGCTCGATGCTCCTGACCAACGTGCAGGCGCCAAACGAAGGAGCCTATTCGGTGGTGGTGACCAACCCCTTCGGCCGGGACACCAGCGTGGACGCGCTCTTAACCGTGGATGACGGGCTGGTGGTTAACCAGGTCGTCCGCCTCGTGGACCTGGGCAGCTCCTGGCGATACGAACAAAGCGGGCACGATTTGGGCACGACCTGGTCCGCTCCCGGGTTTGATGATTCCGCCTGGCCCAGCGGCCTGGGGCTGCTCGGATTCGAAACGACGCCGCAGGAGTATCCCGAGCCGTTCCGCACGACGCTGAACATCACGACCAACGGCGTGACCACGCTGACCTATTATTTCCGGACCCACCTCCAGTTCACCAATTCCGGAGCGATCGTCGGGGCGTCGGTCACGGGTTACATCGACGATGGCGCGGTGTGGTACCTCAACGGCTCCGAGATCTATCGCGTGCGCATGCCGTCGGGGACGGTGCGTTACAGCACGCTGGCGCAGTTGCAAAACAATGAAGGGTTGCCCGACTTTTTCGCCCTCAATCCGACCAGTCTTCTCCTCGGCGACAATGTCCTGGCGGCGGAAGTGCACCAGGCCAATGCCGGCAGCAGCGATATCGTGTTCGGGACGACCGTGGACGTGTCGATCACCTCGACCAATCATCCCGCCATCATCAATCCGCGCCTGCTGACCGGCGCTCGTTTCCAGGCCACGCTCACCGGCATTTCCGGCCGCAGGTACGCGGTGGATACCACGACGGCGCTCGGCGCAGCCTGGACCACCTTGACGAACTTCAACAGCTTCACCGGCCAGGCTACGTTCATCGACTCCGCGGTGGTTGCGGGCAGTTCACGCTTCTACCGCGCGCGGCTCGTGCGATAACGCGCCCGGGCGGAGGCATCCGCCGGGCGAACGGCTTGATCATTCACGCACCCGGATCAACGTCTTGACGGCCCGGTTTCCCTGGCTCATGGAGAGCAACAAGTCCGGCAGACCGCTCAATGGGCATTCGCCATCGACAAAATCGACCGCCTGGATCACGCCCGCTTCGATCAGCGCCAGCGCCTCCCGGAACCGGCGTGGCGTATGATGGAAACTCGCCAGGAGCGTGAGGTTGGAATAGTGCAGGAGCCCCGTGTCCAGTGACACGCTCGTGCCCGACGGACAGCCTCCGAAGAAATTCACCTTCCCGCCTTTGCGCACGAGTTGGACCGCGGCCGCCCACGTCTCCGGCGTGCCAACGGCCTCGATGACCACGTCGAAGAGGGCGGTCGTGTCCGCCCGCACCGCTTGGCGCGCATCGCCGGCTCCGCCGACCTCGATGACCCGCTGGGCGCCCAGCCGCTGGGCCGTCTCCAGACGTGACGCGCCGCGGCCGGCCACGGTCACCGCGCAGCCCAGGTGTCTGGCCAGCCCCACGAACATCAAACCAATCGGCCCCGAGCCGATGACCAGCACGCGCTGGCCTTCGCCCAGCCCACATTCCGCCGCGCCTTGCACCACGCAAGCCAGCGGTTCGCTCAGCGCGGCATCCGGGAAAGGCGTTTCCGGCTTGAGCTCGAGCAGATTCTTCTGCGCCAGCCGGGCCGGCACGACAATCGACTCCGCGTAAGCGCCGTTGAGAAACAGCAGGCTGTCGCACAGGTTCTGTTGGCCCTGCCGGCAGAAGAAGCAATCGTCACACGGGGCAGAATTGGCCACGACCACCCGTTGCCCGACTTTCCAACGGTCCACCTCGGGGGCCACTTCGGCGATCACCCCCGCCAATTCGTGCCCAAACACCGCAGGGGGCACGATCATCCTGGCATGATAACCGCGCTTGAAGACTTTGAGGTCCGTCCCACAGGTCAGGGCCGCGGCGATGGCGATGCGGACTTCGCCGGCCTTCAACGGGGCCTGCTCAACTTGCTCAACTCGCACCTGTTCCTTGCCGTAAAGAACCGCCGCGCGCATCTTCGCGTTGATCATCGCCCGGCAAGGATGGACGGCGGGCGGAGGCATTTGAAGCCAAAAGAGGTGTTCAAAGTTCAAGGTTCAAAGTTCAAAGTTCGAAGGTCATTGTTCGTTGTTCATTCCATTCCTCCCGAACCTTTTCACATCACAAGTGAACAACTAACTTTGAACATTCAACTTTGAACTTTGAACTATTATTGCCCTCTCGCCGCCGATGGGTTACGCGTTATCACCTTGCGCTTTTACGACGCCCATAATCACCTGCAGGATGAGCGGCTGAGACCGCACCGCGAGGCCGTCATGGCGACCGCCGCAGAAGCAGGCGTGGTGACGATGGTGGTCAACGGTTCGTGCGAGGAAGACTGGCCGGAGGTGGCGACCTTGGCCAGGGAATTCCCGCAGGTCATCCCGTCGTTCGGCTACCACCCCTGGTACGTCAGGCAGCGGACACCCGACTGGCAGAAGAACCTGGTCCGTCAGCTCGATCAAGTGCCTTCCGCGGTCGGTGAAATCGGTTTGGACCGCTGGATCCGCGATCACGATCTGCCCCAACAGGAGGAGGTGTTCGTCCGGCAATTACGCCTCGCGGCGGAACGAGATCGACCGGTCAGCATCCACTGTTTACAGGCGTGGGGCCGATTGTTCGAACTCCTTCAGGCGGGCCCAAGACCCCGACGCGGATTTCTGCTCCACTCCTACGGTGGCCCGCAGGAAATGGTCGGCCCTTTGGCCGGGCTCGGTGCCTTTTTTTCCCTGCCGGGTTACTTCGCCCACGAGCGCAAGCGACGGCAGCGCGAAACATTCCGTCACGTTCCGCCGGACCGACTGCTGCTCGAGACCGACGCGCCGGATCAGTTGCTGCCGCAGGAGCGCAATCCGCGTCCGTTGCTCGATCCCGCTTCCGGCAAGGCCCTCAATCATCCCGCCAATCTTAGCGCCGTCTACGAGTTCGCTGCCGAATTGCTGGGCGAACCGCTTGCGGTGCTGGCCGGGATGGTGGAAGAGAATTTTCAGCGGCTCTTCGGAGACCTCGGGGCGAGTTTTCGGTGAAACGACTTGTCACTGGTAACTGGCGATTTGCAGAAGCTCATCCCGAGCGTGACTTTCCATGAACCGACTTGTCACTTGTAACTTGTCACTTGTAACTGGCGATTTGCGGATGCTCTACCCGATTGTGACGCTGTTTTCAATTTCCAGTTACCAGTTACCAGTTACCAGTTACAAGTCTAAGCGGTTCCTGGTCCCAAAGCGCGGTCAATAAACCGTGGAGCTTTCCATGAACCGTCGCACCCGGAGCGCGCCCGGTCCCCGGGCGCAGCGCGTGACCAGGACCGGCACAGTGGAACGCTTCGGGCCCTCGGCTGCGGGCTAAGCGCTGCGAGCCGGGACGGCTCGCGCTCCGGTTCATGGTCCCAACTCACGTCAAAACTTTTGAGGTGTTCCCTTCCCATGAACCTGGCGATTCGGACCGGGCCGTCTCCCGGGCCCAGCGATTTACGATGTGCGATGTACGATTTACGAGCTTCCGATGGAGGGATCGCGGCTCTACGCGATTCGCACGCCCGGCGATCTGCGCGGCGCGGCGCTCGTAAATCGTACATCGTAAATCGTCAATGGCTGCGGGACTGGCAGCGGTCCGGATCATGGCCCCGACTCACGTCGGCTTCTTCGGCCCGTCGGTCGTCCCGGCGATCCGTTGCACGATATGGCCGGCCGCCACAAAACCGAATGTTCCTGTGACAAAGCAGGCGGTGCCGTAGCCGCTCTCGCAATCGAGGCGCAGGCTGGCCCCGGATTCGGGCCGGGCGCCGACGGCTCCGTCCGTGAGGGGATAAACCACCGGCTCGGGCGAATAGACACAGTCCACTCCAAATGGAATGTCCCCGCGCGGGAAACCGAATTCGCTGCGGAGCTCGGAGCGCACTTGCACCAGGAGACGATCATGGCTGGAGAAGGCGAGGTCTGCGACCTTCAAGGCCGTGGGATCTCTGCGTCCTCCCGCCCCGCCAACGACCAGGACCGGGATGGCCTGGTCACGACACGAAGCGATGAGCAGACATTTCTTGGCCGGCCGATCGACGGCGTCGAGCACGTAGTCGAAGCGCGTTCGCAGAATGTCGCCGGCGTTGGCCGCCGTGAAAAACGCGTGGCGGGCATGGACGGCGCATTCCGGGTTGATGTCCCGGATGCGTCGAGCCATGACCTCGACTTTCGGCCGGCCAATTTCGCCGCTCAACGCGTGCAATTGCCGGCTGACGTTGCTCACGCAGACGTCATCCAGATCCACCATCGTCAGCGCGCCGATGCCGGACCGCGCGAGCGCCTCGGCCGCCCAGGAACCCACGCCGCCGAGGCCGACGACGCAGACATGCGCGCGGCGCAAGCGCTCCAGGCCGTCGGCGGCGAATAATCGCCGGAGCCCGCCAAAACGCACCTCGTAATCGCCCATCGAGACTCTGGACTATCGGACCTTGGATCCTGGATCTTGGGATTTATTCCGGTTCCGCCAGGATTTTGCCACGTTTCTGGTTGTACTCCGCGTCGGAGATCTGGCCATCCACATACTGCTTGAGCAACGCATCGAGGCGCTGACGCCTGGTTGGCGCGGTCGCGGAGAGGCTATTCGTGACGGCCACCGTATTGGACAGGGCGGCCTGATCGCGCACGGCCTTGAGGCGGAGCATTTCATCAATCCGCGTTTCGACTTCCGAGATCTTTTTCTGCTGCGGCGTCGGCTCCGGAGGGGGAGGAGGCTGATGTTGAGGCGGGGCAGGCGGTGGCGGTGGCGATGGCGCCTTGAGCGAAGAGACCGGCGCGGCCTCGGCCCGTGGAACGTTCGCGCGCTTGGGGGGCGGTTTTGCGCCGGCGGACGCCGGCTTGCTATTGGTGACCGACTGTTCCCGCCAGGCTTGTAAGACCCGTTGTTTGTCGGCCTCGGCGGCCGATCGTTTCTGTTCCTCCTGCTGCCAGTGGATCAAGGCTTTCTGGTATTGCTTGGCGGTGATCTTTCCTTCGAGGTACTGGCGCTCGAGTTCGGCCCGGGCGTCCGACGCGGCCGGATTGTTCGTGGCCGTTGGGCTGGCCGGCAGGCGGATGATTTTGTTCGGATGGTTCTGCTGTTCCGCGATCGTTCGGCGGAGCAGTTCGATGGCCTCGGATTGCGAATCGTTGGTCTTCGGGGGCGCGACCTGCGCCACCGTGGAGGAGAGGGCGAACGCCAGCCCAGCGGACGCCCAGAGGGACTTGTTCATTCTCACGGTGCTGACTTAGACGACCTTTCAGGTGAAGCTGCGAGCTTATCTTCTCCGTGATCTCCTCTTTTTCCAAAGCCATCAGAGCGCTTTCTCTTTCCGTGTTTAATCCGTGTTCCATCCGTGGCTCAGGAACTTTGGTTGCGGCTCTGCCGCTCCGGGGCATCCGTGGTCGCCTCAGACTCTTGGTTTCCCAGAACGAGTACATTGAACATCGCCATCGTTGCGCCGAGGATGTGCTGAGGGAGGTCGTCCAGTTTGACCAGCAGAGGTTGACCACGGATGACCCGGATTTCACGGATAACGACCGAGGCGAGCGCCGGGGATGAGCCACCGGGGACGTGGCAACTGACACTGGCCTGAACGGCCCATCCCCGTTCCCTCCACCCACTGGCCGTCCACGGTTCAGCGGTCAACAATCTCGCGCTCCGGTTCTCTGCGGTCGCGCGCGGCCGACCGATCCCATCAACCGCCTCCTGGCCACGTCCTCTCTGCGTCTTTGCGCCTCTGCGTCTCTGCGTTAGCACCGACGCCGTCAGAACGCAAAGACGCAAAGACGCGAAGGCGCAAGGCATCACATTGGTTCGCGCTGGCCGCCGGGTCAGATGCTCTCGGAATTGAGGGGCTCTCCCCATGGCAGTGCGAAGGAGAGAAAGTTGATTCGTGGTCATCGATTTTCTCAAGGATTGGTCGGAACCCACGGTGTCCAGCAAATTAGACGTGGGACACGGTCAGCCCCGGCGGAGAGGGCCGGGGTGAGGGCGAGCCTCATTCACTCCTGAATAGTTACCGCCAGGCTGGATGCAACGGCAGGGGCGCTTCTCTCTCACCACCACGACCAGAACTCGACCTTGACGAAGCGCACCATGCGGCGCGTCACGAGCTCGATGAATCGCCGCTGGCCGCAATAAATCTTGGCGTTACCGGTCATCTCCGACTTGAGCAGCCGCGAGGCATTGTCGAGTCGGGTGACGACCAGGATGGTGTGCTCGGCCCGGGCATCGTCCGGGGTGGTGGCCACCGGCGCGATCGACGTGACCGTGCCGGCGAAGCTGGTTTGAGGATAAGCGCGCGCCTTGAGCAGAACCGCCTGCCCGACTTTGATGTCAGCGATTTCCTTTTCCGGAATGGAAATCTCGGCGGTGACCGTGTTCAGTTCGTGCACCTCGGCGATCAAATCGCCTTTCTTGGCGTTCTGTCCGATTTTTTCCTTCGGCCGGTGCGTGGTGATGACGCCGGTGATGGGGCTGACGACCGTCAGGAGTTGCAGCTGATCCTCCAAGTAACGCTGCTGGGCGCCGAGGCGACTGATTTCTGCCGCCACCGCTTCGATTTCCTCCTTGCGACTGCCCGCCAGCAAGAGTCTCAGTTTGTCTTCTGCTTCTTGCAACTCCTTTTCCCGAACGAAGACCAATTCCTTGGTATCTTGAAATTCCCGCTGGGAAATGAGTTTGTCTTCGACCAACGCCTTGTCCATTTCCAGGTGGATCCGGGCGTATTTGATTCGTTCCTCCGCTTTGCCGACGAGCGTCCTGGCCATCTCGATCTCTTCGGGCCGCGAACCGGCTTTGAGCAAGTTGAGCCGGGCCTGTCGTTCCTCCAGTTCGCCTTTGAGCTTGCGCAACTCCGCCCGGTAGTCGCGATCAAAAAGGCTGGCGATGCGGTCCCCTTTTTTGACCGTATCACCCTCGTCCACGTAAATCTCCTGGATGATGCCCTCGACTTCCGCCCGGACATCGGCGTTGCGCATGGGCAGGACGGTGAATTCCCCCGAGATCCTCAGTTCGGTGCGGCAGACAATCGATAGAACAAGCAGGACGGCCAGAACGGAAATCCTGAGGACGCGCTTCTGCCAAATGCTCATTCCGGCCCGGACCCTGAAGAACGCCCAGGGAGCGTGCAATAACTTTTTGAGTGGCTGCTGGAAAAGCCCGCCGAGCAAGATGGCAAAGAAAATAAACCCCCAGGCCTGATAGCGCCGGACCAAGGCCCCGCCGACATTCCAGGCGATCAGGGTGAGAAGCGACCAGGAATAGGCCCAGGCCAGCAGCCCGTAGATCCAGTAAATCCGCCGCTCCCGCGGAGTGGCATCGCGCAGATGTTGCACCGCGGACCCCCACAACTTGCGAAGCCGGTCGCCAAGATAGGTGAAAGCGCGGGCGCGCAGGTTGGGCACTTCCAGGTAATCGCTCAGCAGGTAATAGCCATCAAGCTTGATCAGCGGATTCATATTGAAGAGCGACTTGACGCCGGAAGTGGCCATCACCACCAGCGCCAAATAGTTGATGAACGTAAATGGGTCGGTCAGCCGCCAGATGAACGTGGCCAGCGCCCAGAGAAACAATTCAAAATAGGCGCCGGCAAAGGTCACCCAAAGCCGTTTGGATCTTTCCGGGAAAAGCCAGGCATCGCTCACGTTGCAATAAAAGGCCGGCTGGAAGTAGAGCAGCAAAAAACCGATCTCGCGCACGCTCCCGCCGAAATATTTGCAAGTAAGCCCATGGGCGAACTCGTGCGCCGTCACCACCGCCAACACGGTGAGATAGGCCATGACGACCGATTGGACCGTGAAGAGTCGCCTGAAATCGTGACTGATCTCCCACCACTGGCTATACGTGATCCCGGCCGCGATGAGGATCGACGCCGCGGAAAGAACCACAAAGGATGGCGTGAACAAAAAGCGGAGCCGGATGACCATCCGGTCCAACAGCCGGTCCGGATTGAAGGCGCGGAGTCGAAGATAAAACACGTTGCCGCGAATGCGCCGTTGCGCAAGGGCGTGGCCATGGGTTTCGCCGTTCGGATCCTCCAGCAATCCCAGGTTGCGCAACCGCCGCAAGAATTGCTCGAGGGTTTCCTGCGACAAGGGCGCGCCGAACCGGGTCCGGATCTTTTCCCGGATCTCTTCCAGCGACTGCGTCCCGTCCAACTGCTCCAACAGGTAGCCTTCGACTTCGCGAAAGCGGAAGAAGCGCCCGCTGGCCGGTTCCTTGACCACGAAGGCGACCGAGTCATCGGACCCGTGCCGGCTGATGGCCAGGTCGGCCCGCAATTTTGGCGGTGCGTCTAAAGCTGCGTTCACAGGGTTTGTCAGGACGAGCCCGGCCTGCTTCGTGAATGTCTCCCATTTCGTCCTGCTTTTTGGCCGGGCTCGACTTGTATTCTAACCCTTTTTCGCCCGTAGAACCAGCAACTCTTTCGGATTCACACGCGGAAAGAATTGCAGCCGACGCAAGCTCCGTGCGGAGAAGAGGCAACTCAAAGGGTCCGTGACGGAATCACCGGCCGGGCCGGGGTGGTGACACGACCGGCCCGGCCGGGATTGGTTCTGCCGATTGGCCTAACGCGAAGCGCCGACCGCCCACCCGGTTTGGCGCTCCCTAGCGTCATGCCCTTACGCCGGGTTAGCCGAGGCTTAGTTTCCGGCTTTGTTCTCCGGAATCGCGCTGCCCTCGGGGTTCGCAGTGTTCTCCGGATTGGCCGTCTGGGCCGGATGGCCGCCGCCGAGCACGCTCGGAGCGATGCGCTCTTCCAGTTCTTCCGCATTCAGTATGATCTGGTCTTTCATAGGTTTCTTGCGTTGGTTGTTTTACCGGCCTTCTGGCTCAGGACGAACGAACCAGCCGGAGCGAAACAGTTCATGCGTCCTAGTCAGCCCCGGGCTCCTGCCGAACCGGGTGTAGATCGTCACCAGGGGCGGAAGGAAACCCAAGGCTGGCATGATTCTTCACCGGAACACGACAAAGTCGTGCGGCCGGTCAAGCCACTCAGTTTCCGTGCGAGTCGGCGGTATTGCTTCCAGGCTGCGGCTTGCTGCCGTTGGAAACTTCGTTGCCAGGGTTGCCATTGCTTTCGCCGGGAACGCCGTTAACACTGTCCGGAGCAATGCGCTCCTCCAGTTCTTCCACTTCGAGCAGAATCGGTTGTTTCATCTTTTCTCACCTCCTTCTTGAGGTTCGTTACTGGTTTTCATGTCTGTGCTGCCAAATCCACGCCACCTGACTGTCACTTCACTCGCTGGAGGACTGATCAGCCACCTGGTGCCAGACGGCTCATCCGTCCATGTCAGTCTCCTCAGCTCCACCGCACACTCACGGCACTCGCACGTGCGGCAAAGGACCAGGAGACGACGATTATCCGATTACCTCATGAGCCGGTGGACACCGCACCGCCGGTGCCTTCGTTCCCAGGATTGTTCGTGTTGTTGAGCGGCGGGTTGTTGTTGCCCGGGTTGCCCGTCGCGCTCGGGGCGATCCGCTCCTCCAACTCTTCCACTTCGAGCCGAAGCTGTTCTTGGTCTTTCATTCTGTTTCACCTCCTTTCGGTGTTAGGATATAAATCGTGTATACAAAATTTCTGTGCCACCTTCCTGGTGATTTAATTCCCCCCTTGAATTGCGGAATCCCTTCGCGCTACTGTGACGCTCGCTGCAGTTAAGTCCGGACTGTGGTCAATTCTGTTCGACGAGTGCGCCTCCCACCCCTGGCGCGCATAGCGGCGACGAAGTCTTCGCAAAGCGTGAATAGTTTATACTGAAAGGTTCCATGCATGAGTCAGTTCATTGTGGACCGCTGATCTGATTTGCCTGATGCACCTAGCTAAGGAGAAGTTCAGGCAAGCGACAATGGGGCGTGCACCCTACGTGGCATAGGCTAGTTCCCCACCCCGCAAATTCCGGCGACAGGCCTGATGGGTGCAGGCGAGTAACTGTTCAAGAGTCATAGACGCCCGCCCTCACCCCGGCCCCACTGCCATTGAATTAAGCCTGGCGTTCTCTCGGTGGCCTTAATGACCAATGACCAATGACCAATGACCAAAGAATGCCCAATGACCAATGACCAAACGGCGCTCACGCCGGCCCCTGCGGCTGTTTTGGTCGAGCTTTGGGCATTGGGGCTTGGTCATTCATTGGTCATTGGTCATTGGTCATTGGGAGTTAGGGGCCCTCATTGGTCCTTAATTCAACGGCAGTGGGGCCGGGGTGAGGGCGAATGCAACCTCAGATCTGAAGAGTTACGCAAGCGAAGTCCACCGATCAGTGTCGCCGCGCCAGGCAAAAAAAACTCCCTGAGCAAATCCAACCTTTCGCGGACCCGCTCAAAGGGAGTTATGTGATAGCTTCGGCCGCGGGCCGAACCCACGGCGGCGCCTGGTGCGCCAGTTGACGAATGATTAGCCGCCCTGGTTGCCAGGCTGGCCTTCGTAACCCTTCAAGCCATTGCCCTGGTTGCCAGGCTGCCCTTCGTAACCCAGCTGCCCCGTGGCCGTCGGAGCGATACGCTCCTCCAGTTGCTCGATTTCCAGTTGGATTGGTTGGTCCTTTTGCATATTTGTTTTCACCTCCTCCCGGTTTCAGTTTGTTGGGGAAACCTGTCCGGCCCTAAGCCAGACTTGCTCGCCCCAACGAAATTCGTATCACGTTGTCGCATATCCGAAAGAATGCCTTTCGGCGCAAGACCTTTGTCGTTCGCGGGCAATAATGGGTTTACTCACCATCCTTTGCTGCAGTGATGGTCAATGTTTTACCATTCACTGCCCCGAATGACAAGTTAAATCAGTCGTTAACTCTGGTTAAACTTGACAATCGACCTCCTTTGCGACAAGAGCCAGCGCGCGCACCATGCGCAACACACTATGGAGAATCAGGAGAAAGGTTCACCAACCGCGCCCCCAGCGGCACCCCAACGAATCAAGGTCGGAATGCGACCGCTCTTCTCGACCTGGATCTATGTTTGCGAGGACGGACCGAAGCACCTGAATCGTGGACTGGAAATTCTCACGCGCCGGCTGAGAAAGGATGATCGGAACGCGATCCGGCGGACCAACTACGGGGGTTGGCACTACGCGTTCGACCTGTTGGCGCTGCCGGACGAGGTGATCAGGGAGTTTCGCAACCTGATGGTGCAACACGTCCAGTCCTACCTCAATCACTTCCGGCCGGCGGAGCGCAAGAAGCAGGATCGCTTCGTCTTGCGCGGCTGGGTGAATGTGAATCGCGCGGGCGACTTCAACATTCTGCACTCGCATCCGGGATGTTTCCTGTCGGCGGTTTACTACGTGAAAGTGCCGCGGGTCATGAAAGGGGGCGAGATCTACTTCCGCGATCCGCGCGGGCCGGCGGTGGCGATGTATGAAACTCCGGGGATCGAGCTCCCGTGGATAGGCTCGGGGGTGGGGATCCCCTTCACGCCGGCGACCGGCATGCTGCTCCTGTTCCCGTCGTGGCTGGAGCATCGGGTGGAGCGTTTCGAGGGTCCCGGAGAGCGCATTTCCATCGCCTTCAACGCCTCCAACCCGTGACATGAGCTTTCCGTCATCAACTCCGCGGCCAATGTCGCCTTCCGGCGGCGGGTTTCATTCTTACGTCTACTGGATCAACATCGCCTTCTGGCTGCTGCTGCTGGGAGTGCTCTTCTGGACCGGCTTTTACGCGGTGCCGGCCGATTCGGTGGGCGTGGTGCAGCGTTTCGGCAAATATCTTCGCACCGATGAGCCGGGGCTGAGGTTTATCGTCCCGTTCGGCGTGGACACGGTGACGCGGGTGCCGACCCGCCGTCAACTCAAGCTCGAGTTCGGTTTTGGCACGCCCGCCGCGAGCAATCCATTCCAACGCAGCCCGGAACCGGAGATGGAAAAAGCCATGGTGACCGGCGATCTGAATGAGGCGCTGGTCGAATGGATCGTCCAGTATCGCATCAACGACCCGAAGCGTTACCTGTTCGATGTGCGTGACCCGGAGGAAACCTTGCGCGCGGCGTCCGAGGCCGTGATGCGCGAGGTGGTTGGCGACCGCACAGTGGACGAGGTCATCACGGTGGGCCGCCAGGAAATCGAGACGGAATCGCGGGCGGTGCTGCAGAAGGTCGTCGACCAATATCAGCTCGGCATGAGCGTCGACCTGGTGCAGCTCAAGAACGTGAATCCGCCGAAACAGGTGCAGGCGTCGTTCAACGAGGTCAACCAGGCCCAGCAGGAGAAGCAGCGCTCCATCAACCTCGCCAGTGGTGAATACAACAAGGTCGTGCCGCGCGCGCGCGGCGACGCCGCCCGCATGATTGCCGAAGCGCAGGGTTACGCCCAGAAACGCGTCAACGAGGCCGAGGGCGACGCCGCCCTCTTCACCGCCGTCTTCATCCAGTATCAAAAGGCGCCGCAGGTGACGCGCCAGCGCCTCTTCCTGGAGACGATGAGCGAAGTGTTGCCCAGAGTGGGCCGGAAAATCATCGTCGATCAACACGGCCAGCAGGTGCTGCCGCTGCTCCAGCTGCAGCCGGAAAAATAACGCCCATGAACTGGAGAACTATTCTGCGTTCGCTGGGAATCGTGCTGGTGGCGCTCGCGATCCTCATCCTGGTCAACCTCTGTTTCTACACGGTCTCGGAAACCGAACAGGTCATTCTCACCCAATTCGGCAAGCCCGTCGGCCAGCCGATCCACGACGCCGGCATGCGCTTCATGGTGCCTTTCGTCCAGACGGTCAATCGCCTCGACAAGCGCATCCTCGAATGGGATGGGCGGGCCAGCGAGATGCCCACCCGTGACAAGCTTTACATCATCGTCGACACCTTTGGCCGGTGGCGCATCAGCGACCCGCTGCAATTCTTCACCCGCCTGCGCGACGAGCGCAGCGCCCTCTCCCGCCTCGACGACATCGTCGGCAGCGAACTGCGCAACGCCGTGGCCAAGCACGATTTGATTGAAATCGTCCGCACCGACAAGAACCGCAAACCCTCCCTGGACGCAGTCGTGAACCCGGACGCCGGACAGATCACCCAACTGCTGCCCATCACGCTGGGCCGGACCGCCGTGGAAGCCGAGATCGTGCAGAAGGCCGCGCCCAAGCTGAAGGACTTTGGCATCGAACTGATCGACGTGCGCTTCATGCGCCTCAATTACAACGCCGGCGTCAGCACCAAAATCCACGAACGCATGACCAGCGAGCGCCAGCAGATCGCCTCGCGTTTCCGCTCCGAGGGCGAAGGCGAAGCCGCCAAAATCCTCGGCAGCAAGGAACGCGACCTGCGCCAGATCGAGTCTGAAGCCTACCGTGAAGTGCAGAAGATCAAGGGCGACGCGGACGCCAAGGCCACCGAGATTTACGCCCGCGCCTATGGCGCCAACCCGCAAGGCCCGGAATTCCACCAGTTCCTCCGCACGATGGATGCCTACCGCAAGACCCTGGACAAGGAAACCACCCTGATCCTTTCCACCGACACCGACATCTTCCGTTACTTGAAATATGCGCTCTCCACCAACCCGCCGGCGGCGAAGTGACGCGCCTTCGTGGCTTTTCGCCAGCATCGGGACCATGAACCGCTCAGACTTGTAACTGGTAACTGGTAACTGGTAACTGGAAATTGAAAACAGGGTCGCGCTCGGGATGGGCTTCAGAAAATCCCCAGTTACCAGTGACAAGTTACCAGTGACAAGTCGGTTCATGGAGACGCGGCACGGGCCGGCTAAAGCCGGAACTACAAACTCCTCGTCTTCCCGGGCCAAGTATGCTTCACTCGGCGCACCGATTGAACTTCCGCGAAACCCGGGTTCGCCATGAAACCAATCTTGCCGTCCTGCTTCATCTCAAACCATGCGCCGGTGTCCATCCGACTGGGGACGGCGACGAAGGCGGCGCTGATCACGCTACTGACCGGGTGGTCTTGCGGCAACCTGCCTTTTGCCGCAGGGGCATCGCTGCCGGCCGGTTTCACCGAGGAAACCATCCCCGGTCCCTGGACGGAAGTCGTCGGCCTGGCGTTCGAGCCAGAGCAGGCCACGGCCGGCGGGCGCCTCTACGTTTGGGAACGCGCGGGCCGGGTCTGGATCGTCGAAAACGGCGTCAAGCTGACCCCGCCGTTGCTTGACCTGAGCGAAGAAGTGGGCGGCTGGCGTGATTTTGGCCTGTTGGGCTTCGCCTTGCATCCGAATTTCCGCCAGAACGGCTACCTCTACCTCTCTTACGTGGTGGACCATCATTACCTGACGAAGTTCGGGACGCCCGCTTACCACCCCGACACGAACGAATATTTCATGGCCAGCATTGGCCGGATCACCCGCTACACGGCGCGCGCCGCCGATGATTTCCGCACGGTGGACCCGGCCAGCCGCAAAGTCCTGCTCGGGGAAAGCATCACCAACGGGTTTCCTCTCACTTACCAATCGCACGGCGTCGGCTCGCTGGTGTTTGGGACGGATGGAACGTTGCTGGCCGTCTGCGGGGATGGGGGCAGCTACAGCTCCACCGATCTCGGCAGCGCGTCGGAAACGTATTTCGCCCAGGCCCTGGCCGAAGGCATCCTCCGCCCGAAGGAAAACATCGGCGCCTTGCGCGCGCAACTGGTCGACTCGCTTTCCGGCAAGATGATCCGGATCGACCCCGACACGGGCGATGGCCTTCCGAGCAACCCGTTTTACGATGCGGCCAATCCCCGAGCCGCACGCTCGCGCGTCTGGTGCCTCGGCTTGCGCAATCCGTACCGCATGACCCTACGACCGGGCACCGGCAGCCACAACCGGGCCGATGGAAACCCTGGCGTGCTTTACATCGGCGACGTGGGCTGGCGCACCTTCGAGGACTTGAATGTGGCCACCGGGCCGGGCTTGAACTTCGGTTGGCCGCTCTACGAGGGCCTGGAAGCCTTGTCGAGCTATCGCAACAGCAACGTCGGCAATCCCGACGCCCCCAATCCCCTCTCCGGCAGCGGCGGCTGCACGCAGCCGTACTTCTATTTCCGCAACCTGCTCATCCAGGACAGCCTCCATCCGCCCACCTGGCCGAATCCGTGCAACACCAATCTGCAAGTGCCCGCGAGCATTCCCCGCTTCGTCCACACCCGGCCGGCGATCGACTGGAAACACGAAACCGGCCCCGCCCGGACCGGCATTTACACCGCCAGCGGCAACGCGGCGGTGACAAACATCGGCGGACCCGGCTCGCCCGTCTCCGGTCCCCAGTTCGGCGGCACCAGTTCCATCGGTGGAACCTGGTACGTCGGCAACGATTTCCCCGCGACCTATCAGAACACTTATTTCCACGGCGACTACGAAGGCGGCTGGATTCGCAACTTCACGTTCAACGAAAATCAAAAGCCCGTCGCCGTGCGCGAGTTCCTTAGCGGCGGCGGGGGCATCGTTGACGTGGCCACTCATCCGGTGGAGGGCGGCCTCTATTACGTCAGCTGGACCAACGGCATCCGGCGCATTCGCTACACCGGTGGCGGTAATCAACCGCCCATCGGCGTGGCCACCGCCGACAGAATTTACGGCCCCAGCCCGCTGACGGTGCAGTTCGATGGCAGCGGCTCGACCGATCCCCAAGGGTTTCCACTGGCCTACCGCTGGGACTTTGGCGATGGCTCGACCATCAGCACCCAGGCCAGCCCTTCCCATACTTTCATCGCGCCGGCGGGCGTGCCCACTGCCTACACCATTACGCTGACCGTCACCGACAATTCCAACGCCACCGCGCAGGCGACGCGGATCGTCTCCGTCAACAACACGCCGCCGAGCGTCACGATCACCAGCCCGACCAACGGCATGCGTTATCCGTTGACCAGCGAGACCACCTACCAGTTGAGCGCGCTCGTCTCCGACCACGAGCAGGGTCCCGCTCAGCTCACCTGCGAGTGGCAGACCATTCTCCATCACAACAACCACGTGCACACGGATCCGGTCGACACCAATTGCACGACCACCACGGTCATTTCCCCGCTGGGCTGTGACGGGGAAACCTATTATTACAGCATCACCCTGAGAGTGACCGATGCGGCCGGCCTGGCCACGACGCAGGAGGTGCGCCTCTTCCCGGACTGCCAGGAGCAACCGTTCGTCTTGAAATACCTCGGCAAAGATCAGACCGGGGCAATCCGCTGGCAATTGACCGGGGATCCAACCCGCACCTATCGGGTGGACGGCTCGACCAACCTGGCCGCGTGGATCCCGGTCACCACCCTCCAGCCGGCGACGGGCCTGGAGGAGTTCAACGATTCCGCGGCGGCGTCCTCCCTTTTTCGCTTCTATCGCGCCGTCCTGCTCCCGTAGTAGTGAGGGTGGGGGTTGACGTGTCTCAACTCGCTGCCACGCCTCGGGACAAAGATTTGGTGCTGAGCTTGGGATCAGGCCGCAAGCCAGATGATCAGGCCGGAGGCCTGACAGGAATTACGGGGGTCGTAGCGCAGCGCAGACCCCCGGGTGAGGGATTGCAGGAAGCCGCACCCTGGAAGGGTGCCAGAAACTTCTGGCATCCCTCCGGGATGCTTCCGTGCCCAGCCACTTCTCTGATCCAACCGAGACCGTCGAGTTCAACCTCTTTTTGCGTTCTTTGCGTTCTCTCGCGGCTACTAAAAACCTGTCAGACATTCTTACGAGATTTTCCAAATCAGAATCTAATCCGACCGAAGGACGCGGTAGAATCGGCGCGCGTTGGGTGGAACCAGATCCGTGGCGGAAGCGGTCAAATCCACGGCCGGAACTGCATCGCCAAGCGGCGTCCAGGCGGGCGCATCGAGGCTGTCCTTGAACTGCACTTGATAAGCGTGACCCGGGAGGGCGCTCCAGGTCAGGGTCACGACTCCGGCGTTAAATGAAATCGCGGCGAAGCGCAGAGGGCCAGCCAGGGTGTTGGCCGCCCGCGGAGTCCAGTTGGTCATGAAATAAACGTTGTTCGTGGCCCCGTCGGGGAAGAGGCCCTGGCTGACGTTCTGAATTTGTTTTCCGAAGACGACCGCGTGTTGCGCGACGCCGCCAGGCGAGAACAGGCCGATGGCTTCGCCGTCGTTGTTCAACTGGAAGCCGGCGTGGAGATGGCCATTGCTGCTGGTGGCGTTTTGCTCAGGCTCGTTGTCCGCCCAAACGAGCAGGAAACCCTGCGCTGGAATGACCGTGCCGAGCGGGATGGGCCACTTCGTCGGCAGGCCCAGGTTGTCGGTCAGGTAGAAGCCGGCGAGATTGACGGCGTTGGTGTTCGGGTTGTAGAGCTCGAACCAATCCTGGAACAGACCATCCGCCGGGTCAGCCAAGCCGAACGGGCCGGCGTTGTCGGCCACCCACTCGTTGATCACGACAGGCAGCGGGGCGCCGGAGCCATTGTTGGTGATGGTAATCAGATCGAGAGCATTGGTCAGACGCAGGCCGGAGCGGTTCACGCCCTGCACGGCGAGCTGGTTCGGACCGTTCAACAGGGGCAGGAGCAGCGACCAGGCGGTGGTGCTGGACCAGGTGATCGGATAACTCACCCCGTTGACCTCGATCGTCTTCACCGCCAGGGGCGCGGTGCCGCTCAGGGTGATGGTGTTGCTGGTCGTGGCAAAGTTGTTTCCCCCATTGCTGGTGATGGCGAAGGGCACGTTGGGCACCGCGCTGTTGGCCTGGCTGGTGATGAGGTTGGCGCGCTGCACGATGAAGGAGAGGTGCCCCGCGAAATTTTGCGCGGGCAGGAGCCGGCCGAAATGATTCGCCCAGCGCGTCAGGTAGCCGCCATTGTAACTGGTGGCGATGATGTCGAGCAGATGGCCGTAATAGGCGCGCGCGTTGGCCGGCGTGGCGATGAGTTTGGCCAGATCGTTGTTCTGCACGATCGGCCGGTTGGCGTCGAAGAAGGCGTCCACGTCGTGCTGGAGGAACAGCACCCGGTTGTCTGCCGGCCGGACGTAGAACTGGGCGTTGTGCTGCGCGCCGTCGCCGCCGTAGTTGTCGCCCGCGCCGGAGAGCACGCACAAGGCGAAGACGCGCAGCCATTCGTCCACATCGATCAGGTTCGTGATCTGCGCCGTGTAGCTCGGGCCGCTCAATTCCATGGTTTTGCAGAACTGGATGAGCCGGCTGTAGTCGTCGCGGTCTTCGTTGTTCTTGATCAGGAAATCCCACCGGTAAGGTTCCTTGTCGTCGCCGAGGTTGCGGATGGTCGTGCCCACGACCGAATCGGGGGCAGGCACCTTGTTGCCTTCGGGCGTGCCGGTGTCGGTGGTGTTGAGCTGATAAACCAGCTCATATTCGAAAAGCATCCCGTCGCTGCCGTCCTCGAACTGGGCGTCGAGGAAGACGTCGGTGTAGCGCGCCAGTTGCAGCTCGGCCGAGCTGGTGTGTTCGAGCCGCGGCGTGATCACCTGCACCAGGTCGTGATACTTGGTGGGCAGGTTGCCGGCATGATTGGCGGTCTGGTGAATGAGCATTTCACGCTGGCCGAAGCCGGTGCTCTCCGAGCGGTCGATACCCAGTTCACGGTGCACCCCGCGAAAGAGATGGTCGGAATGCAGGAGCACATCAAAACCCAGGCGCGGCGTCGTCGTGCGGCTGTGTTCGCTCCCTTTGAGGCGCAGGCCCACGCCGTAGAAAATCTCCCGTTCGTCATAAATCAACGTGCAACCGGTCTTGTCGTTGCTCATCACGTTAATGTTGTTGTGCAGGCGATCGGCGTCGTCGGTGCGCACGACCAGGCGGACGTTGTGCAAACCATTGGTGGCGGCCAGGCCGTCATCCACCTTGTAGAGCGCCCGCGAATTGGTTCCGGCGGCGGGATAAGTCGACCTGGCTCCGAAAACATCCGCGCCCTCGACATAGAATTGCACGATGGTGCCCGCGGCTTTGCCGGGGATGAGCCCGCGGTAGCCTCCCGGCGCCGCACCGTCAGCCGTCATGGCGGTGCTGGTCCACGTTCCCCCGTCCACGGACCACCAGAGAGTCAGCCCGGCCACCCCATCGGGATCGGCGGCCCGGACCGAGACGGTGACGGGCGCGAACGGCGCGGGCACAGCCGGCTCGTGGCGGAAGGCGTCGTAGGTCGGGCCGAGGTTCGCCGTGAAGCTCGAGTTCTGCGACCCGGGCGTGCCGTGCAGCGCCGGGGCGTCCAGCAGCGTCGTCCGGGCCAGTCGATTGAAGTAAAGCCGGGTATGGAGCTGGCGCGAGCCGCGGATCCATTTCGCCCGAAAGGAGATGAGGTACTCGCGACCATTCACCACGTCGCGATTGCCGACGAAAGTCGTTTCGCCGTGGTTGCTCATGTGCTCGGTGCCGCCCGTGGCGACGAGATGCAGGACCGGGTTGCCGGGCTGATCCGGATCATCAATCACCTCGCCGTGATGATTGCCGATGATGCGCCACTTGTTCGTGCCGGTGTCGAAGGTGCCGTTCTGGATGAGCTGCACGGGCGTCGTGCCCGGCGACTCGAGGACGCTGATGTCGTCCAGCAACACCTCGCCGGCATCGAGCAGGCCCAGGACGAATTCATGCCATTGTCCATCCGGCCCGACGGCGCTGGCAGCCGCCACGCCGCGATAGCTGTAAGTCCGCCAGGTGGTCCGGCTGCGCTCATCGCTCGCCGCCCAGGCTTCGCCGGCCGAGTTGTCGGCCCGCGGGTCGCGCAGTTCGAGGCTGGACCCCTCGGCGTCGGCCGCCCCCGGCCAGCGGCCGCCGTCGAAATAGTGGACGGCATTCACCGGATTATCCGCGGCATCCTTGAGCACGAGACGCTCACCGCGATGCGACAAACTGTTGGTATAGGGCCCGACCACGGCGATGCCGGGAAACTTCGCCAGCAAGGCGGCCGGGTCTTTCGCCACGACGAGGTATCCGCCCGGCGCCATCACCGTGTTCGAGGCAAAACGAAAATCAATTCCCTCATCCATCCGCCAGCCCGTGAGGTCGACCGGGTGGCTGCTGCGATTAAACAGCTCGAGCCATTGCTCGGGCGACCCGTGGAAGGCCACGCGCGGGACGGCCTCGACCGTCGCGGTCAATTCCGCGCCGAACACGACGTCGTCGCCGCTGTTGGCGGCCTGGTGCACTTCGGCGGCAAGGACGTTCGTGCCGAGCCAAAGGTTGGTCAGCGCGACGCTGACCGGGCTGCGCAAACTCGCGTTGAGAATCGAAGAGCTGGCATTGTTCGTGTAACTGAGCAGGCCCGACGGCAGGTTGAACCGGTGCACCTCGGTGCCGTTGAGGTAAATCACCACGCCGTCATCCACCACGTGGCGCAGGCTCAGCGAGAGCGCGGCTGGCGCGCCGGTGTAAACGAAGCTCGTGCGGAAATAGTAAGTCGTCGGGCCGAGCGTGAGCGGCGTGTTCTTCGGCGCGGGCAGATTGTTGGTGGTCACGTAGAAAAGCCCGGCGCCGACCGGCCAGGCGCGATCGTCGTAGGCGGGAACACGCCAGGCGGCACCGAGATCCGTGCCGGACTGCTCGTAGCGCCAAAGGTTGGTCAAGGTCACGAAGGCGTTGGTGCCGATCACCGCGGGCAACTCCAAAGTGGGCGGAGCGTGATACATGATTTCGTTGATGACCACCTCGTCGTGGAAGACAAAGTGGTTGCTCGCGCCCGGGGTGGCGAGGTCGGGCGTCTGCCACTCCCCTGCCCCATCCGGCGATCGTCCGCGCGGCCGTTCATGCACCTCGACCGCGTCGGCGACCCCGCGTTTGCCCGGGAGCAAGAGGAACAGCCGGTCTCCAGGCAGGGCGCCGAAACCGAGCCTGGCCTGGTCGAGCGCGAAGAATGCCCCGGGCCCCAGCGTCTGGGCCGGCAGGGTGTATTCGGCGTCCGGCGACGAGCCGGTGCGCTGCACCACGTAGCCCTGCGCCTCGAGCGGTTCCGCGCCGCGGTTCCACAGCTCGATTTGGAACGGCACCGCGCCGGCCGCGCTGATTTCGTTGAATCCCAGCGCGCCCGGCGCGAATTCTTCCGGGCCGGGCGCGCTGAGGCGGGCGGTAAGTTCGGCACCCAGGATCATGTCCAAGTCGCCACTGGCGGCGGACTGGTGGACTTCGACGGCCAGCACGTTCGTGCCGCGCACGAGCGGAGAGGCGGGTACCGCGATGCGGCCGGTGAACGCCGCGTGCCCCACCGGGTTGCTCGCCAGGGTCAAGTGCGTCACCGCACCCGTTGGCATGTTATAGCGATCGATCTCCACGCCGTTGAGATAGAAAATGGCCCCATCGTCCACCGCCGCGTTGAGGAACAGCTCGGCCTTCGCGGGATCACCGGCGAAGTTGAAACTTTTGCGGAAATAATAAGTCACCGGCCCGAGCGGCAGCTCCGTGCGCTTGAGGTCCGCGTCGCGGAAAAACTGCACTTCGCTCAGCCCGACAAAGCGGAAATCGCCTCCCGGGAAATTGGTCAGCTTGTCGAGCTTCACATAACGCGCCGGCACGCCGCCGAGGTCGATGATTTGAGAGAAATCGGTTTGCGACCCGGGCGCCTTGTTGAAGATCTGGCCGGTGACCAGGCTGGAGAAGACACCGTTGGTCACGCCGATGAGGATGTCCCCGCTGGCCACCCCACGCGCCAGCAGCTCCGGCCGGTTGGGCAGGCTCTCGTTGTAGTTCCAGACCCTGAGCCAGCGCACCGGAACGACCGCGCCAAGGTCGAACGTGATCTGCGGGTTCAGATCATTGGGCAGGGCGAACGAGCCTTTGCTCAGCCACATGGTGCCGGGGGCGGTGGTGACGTGCGCGTCGCCCACCAACCCGCTCCCGTCGACCACGTGCACGGCCAGCCGGCCGTCGGTGGTGTACTCGCTCGAAGCGGTCGCCCCAATCCCCGTGACCAACTGGGGTGGCGCCTGGTCCACCTCCGCTTGGCCGGCGAAGAGCAGCGCCGCGCCATTGGACCAGCCGGCGTCGTTGTACTGAGGCGCGCGCCAGGTGGCGCCCCGGTCGGTATTCGAAGCGTCGAACTTCCACACGTCGTGCAACGCGAGCAACGTTCGCTCCTCCACCAGCGGGGCTGCCGTAACACTGGCGGTCAGACCCGCGCCGAAGATCATGCCGGCGTCGGCCGGGATGGCTTGATGCACTTCGACGGCGAGCACGTTCGTGCCCCGAACCAGGTGGGTCGCAGGCAGTGAAATCCCATTCAAAATCGGCGCGTCCCCGACCTCGCCGGACGCCAGGGTCGCGTACGTCACCGGCCCGGCCGGCAGGTTGTAGCGATAGACCTCGATGCCGTTGAGATAGAAGAGCGCCCCATCGTCCACCGCCAGGTCGAGGGTGAGATCGGTGCGCGCCGGGTCGTCGGCCCATTGAAACGTGTTACGGAAATAGTAGGTCGTCGGCCCGAGCGGCAAGGCGGTCCGCCGCAATTCGTCGTTGCTCGTCAACCGCCCATCGCCGGCGAAGTAAACCGCGCTCTCCGGTCCGCCGAAATCGAACGGGGTCTTGGTCTGCGCCGCCAGTTGGGCAACCTGGGCCGCGGTCAGCGCCTGGTCCCAGATGGCCACGTCGTCCAGGCTGGCCGTGGCGAAGCCTGCGCCATCTCCAGCCCAGGCCCCGATGGAAAGCGGGACGCCGGCGTTGTTGTTCAAACCCGCGCCGGTGGCCGCGCCATCCACGACGCCATCCAGATAAAGAATGCTCCCGGTGTTGGCGAACGTGATCGCCACGTGATGCCAGTTCGTGCCGACCGGCGTGGTGCCCGTGATCAGCACCGGCGCCGGCCCGCCGGACTGCCGCCAAACGACCCTCGCGCTCGTCGGGTCGGCCGTATTCAACGCGATGATGTCGTCGGAGAAAATGCCGTTGCCTTGCCGCGCGAGCACCGCGCCAAACGTGCCGCAGCAATCCGCGTCCTGCAGGCCCTTCCACTTAACCCACAGACTGATCGTGCCCGCCGTCCTGGCGTTCAACCCACCGCCGCCGCTCACGCTCACGTATTGTTGCAGCGAGCCATCGCAAAAGAGGGCACCGCCGGCCGTGCCGTTGCGATCGGCCGTGGCCGTGACCGCACCGACCAGGGCGCCGTTGAGACCGCGCGCCGCCGTGGCATCGCCCTCGCAAGGCCAGTAGGAAACCAGCGTGGCGTTGTTGCGTCCGGCCCAGGCCGTATCATCGAAACCCGGCTCGCGCCAGGCCGTGCCGAGATCGGTGCCCGAGGCCTCGAAACGCCAAAGCGCGTCAATCGGGATCACCGGGCGCCGCTGGACCGCGGACGCCGCCGGGAAATTGCGCCCGCCCGGCGTGCCGCCGACTCGCACACTTGACGTCCAGTGTTCCGGGGCGTCGCTCGTCGCGCCGGGATCGGATTTGGCCAGGGTGGCACCGGAACCGTCGGGCGCGACCGGCCATTTGCCGCCATCGCGATATTCAAGTTCGTCCATCAACCGACCGTTGCGGTCGCGCAGCCGCAGGGTCCCGCTGGAATTGTTCAGCCGCCCGGTCAATGGCCCGAGGAGATTCGTCAGGCCCGTGGCGGCCTGGAGGGCGGCGGGATCGCTGGCGACGACAAGATAACCGCCCGCCGGAATAACCGTCCCCTCGGCGAAAGTAAAACCGACGCTGCCCGTGAGGGACCAGGCGGAAAGGTCGATGTCGATCGCCATCTGGTTGTGCAACTCGACCCATTCGCTGGCGCTCTCATTGGTCGCCGGATGATAGTGGACCTCGTTGAAGACCACCACGCTGTCAGCGGAGAAAGCGCCTCGCAGGCCGCCGCCGGCCAGCAACAGGCAGGCAATGAATCGTTTCATCTCACGGAGAGCGCAGCCGGTAATATTGCCGCGCGCTGCTCACCGTCACGTGGTAAGGGCTGGTCGCGCCAGCCACGTCGGCGTAGGCACCAGCCAGCTCGCTCGCGCATTGCAACACGCCTTCCGAGCCCCAGCGCAGGATCAGCTGCGTGTCCGATCGCTCGATGCTCGGGCAATCGGGCGCAATGAGCAGGTTCAGGGGCGTGCGGGTTTGATCGGCCAGGCGCAGGATTTCGTCGGCCGTCAGCACTCGATTCCAGATCGCCACATCGTCGATCGTCGCAGTGGCATAGGATGCGCCGCCGCCCGTCCAGGCGCCGATGGCTAGCGAGGTCACGGGGTTGTTGTGCAACGCGCCGCCAGGACCGACACCCTCGGACAAGCCATTCAGAAATACTTCGCTGTTCGTTTCCGTGAACGTCACCGCGATGTGTCGCCACGTCTCGTTCAATACCGGAACGATGCCGGTGACGTTGACCACGCCGCCATCGTTCTGCCTCCACTGTAAGACCGCCCCATCCGGATCGGCCGCGCTCAAATGGAGGATGTCGTCCGAAAACTGGCCGTCCTGCTGCCGACTCAACACGGCCCCCGCCGATCCCCCGAAGCCGGTGTTCTGCGGGCCCGTCCACTTCACCCAGAGGCTGATCGTGCCGTGGGCGGCGCCGTTCAGTCCGCCCCCGCCGGGCACTTCTACACGCTGGAAGAGCGTCCCGTCGAAGAAGAGGGCGCCCCCCGCGGCGCCATTGCGGTCCGCCGACGCCACCGGGTTGCTGACCATGATGCCGCCGACGCCGATGATGGCGTTGGCATTGCCGTCGAAAGGCCAATAGCCCACCAACCCCGCCGGGGCGCCCGGCCCTTGCACGCAAACGGGCACGTCCGCCGAACGGCTGCGCGCACCCAGGTTATCCGTGGCGGTGGCGGAAAGGACGAAGCTCCCGCCATAGGCCAGGTTCAAATTCAAGCTGAAGGGTGAATTCGCCGCAGTGCCGATGGCTGTTCCGTCGGCGAAGAATTGCACTGCGGCGATGCTGCCGTCGGCGTCGGTGGCGTTGGCCGTGACCGTCGCCATGCCCGGCGCAGGCAACACCTGCCCGACCGGACTCGTGATCGTGATGGCCGGCGCGGCGTTGGTCGGACTGACCAGCCCGGGCAAACCGTACTTTTCCGCCAGGTAACGCTCCACCGTCCGGCGTTCCGTCAACGCCAGGGCACGGTTGTATATCAGCAACTCCGCCATCTCGCCTTTCATCCGTGTGACCGTATCCGCGCGGGTGCCAATGCGAAGGGTGCCATCGCCATCGGCCAACGGCACCGTGATCGATCCGGTGCCGTTGAGGAGGCCATTGAGGTAGTGGGACACCGTTGGTCCGGCCTGGTCGAATCCGGCGAGGAGAAAGCTGCCCGCGGCAAACGGCCTGGCGCTGTCCACAAATTGAATGCCGGGGCCGGTGCCATTGCCGCGATACAGGCGCAGACGGCCATTGTTCGGCAGCGCATACATGTCGGTGGGCGCCGGCAGGTTGCCGGTGGTCTTGGCCCACACCGCGCGGTAGGTGGCAAAGTCCGCGAACCTTACGACGAAGAACGTCGTGATATCCCCGGTGATGGAAAGGCTGTCGGAATCCGCGATCTCCAGAAAATCATCGGTGCCGTCGAACCGCAGCGCCGGGTGGCCGTTGACCGCGTTGTTGGTCAGGGCGGGCGCGAGATTTTCGTCGAGCTGGGCGGCGTCATTGAGGTTGCCCGACTGGTCGGCCCATTGCAGCACGCCGCCGCTGCCGCCCAGCGTCGTGCCCGCATCGGCCTTGAGCCAGAGTTGCAGACCATCGGTCACCGCCAGGTCCGTCGGCCCGGTCTGATGGGCGGTGAAATTCAGCACCAACGAATTGGCGATGGCATCCTTGTTGTCCGTGGCGCGGGCGGTGAACTGCACCGGGCCGGCTGAATCGACCCGCACTCGCACGGAATAGGGCGCCTGCGTCGCCGTGCCGATAAGCCCGCCGTTGGCGAAAAACTCCACTTGGGCGATGGTGCCGTCGAGGTCGTTCGGGGTGGCATGGAGCGTCACGATGTCGCCGACATTCACCTCAGGCCCGAGGGGCGAGGCGCCCAGGACAATGGTCGGCGGGAGGTTCAACAGGTTGTACTTGGTCTGGAGATAGTAGAAGACGTTGCTGCGCTCGGTCGTAGAGAGGGCGCGACTGTAAATGAGCAGTTCGGCCAGGTCGCCTTTGAGGCGCGTGACGAAATCATTGCGCGTGCCGATTTGCAACGGGGTGTTGGCGTCGGCGGTGTTGGTGGTGACGACGGCGGCCCCGTTCTCCTGGTTGTTGAGGTAATGAGTCAGCGTCTCGCCTTCCACGGTGAAGCCCATCACCAGGTAGGTGGCGGCCCGGAGCGATTGCGCCGTATCCACAAAACTCAGGTTCACCGTCGAACCATCGCCGCGATAGACACGCAGGACGCCGCTGCCTGGCACCGTGTAGATGTCAGTGGGGGCCGGCAAATTCCCGGCTGTCTTGCCCCACACCGCGCGATAAAAGGCGAAGTCGTCAAACTTCACGACGAAAAAAGTGGCCATGTCGCCCGCGCCCGACAGGCTGTCCGAATCCTCCACCTGGAGGGAATCGTCCACGCCATCGAAGCGGAGCGCGGGCCGGCTGTTCAAGGCTGCGCCGATCAGCGCGGGCGCCTGCAGGTCGATCGACTGCGCGGCGTGATTGGCATTGCCGGATTGATCTTCCCAAAGGATCACGCCCCCGGCGTCGTTGGTGGTCACGCCGGCATCCGCTTTGAGCCAGAGCTGCAGGTCGTTGCTGACCGTGAGAGTTTGGGCGAAGCAATCGCTCGCTCCGGCCACCAGCAGTGCCGCCGGCAGCCAGTGGGCTATGAGTTGTTGGGCTTTCATGGATTTCACCTGTGGTTGATGACTTATTCTGAGACCGGCCCGCGGTTCGCCAGTCGTTCGACGGACCATCCCGTGCGCTGGCGGACAACACGCCAGCGCCGGCCGCGATGGGGAACGGCGTGGAACCTGGGGTTAAGCGTCGCCAGCGTATCAACCGCGCAGGATCGCGCAAGTCTGGAAAACGGGGCGATGACCCCATTTCCGGGGAGATGATACGTATAGGTATTATGCGTTTGCCATTCCCCTCTCCCAAAGCTAGGCTGGCCTTGCTATGCGCCGAAAATTAATCCCGGCCTCGCCCGCCGACACGCGCCTTCGTGCCCGGCCGGGCGCGCCTGCCCCATCGGCCAGCCGCCTCCTGGGGCTTTGCCTGCTGGCTGCCATCAGCCTGCACGGCGCGCCGGGCGAAAACTGGCCGATGTTCCGGGGCGGGCCGGCCCTGCACGGGGCGGCCTCCGGGAATCTCGCCCGGAACTTGTCGCTCCTCTGGTCGTTCAAGACCCAAGGTCCGGTCAAATCCTCGGCGGCCGTCGTCGACGGACGGGTCTTCATCGGCTCGGATGATCAGAACGCCTACGCGCTGGATCTGGCGACGGGCAAAAAAATCTGGTCGTTCAAAACGGAGGGACCGGTCGAGTCGTCGCCGCTCGTGCTGAACGGGAAGGTCTACTTTGGATCGTCGGACGCCTGGCTTTATGCGCTCGAGGCCGCCTCCGGCAAACTCGTTTGGAAATATCAAACGGGAGACCGGATTCTCGGCTCGCCGAACTGGGTGAAGTCGCCCCGGGGTGACGCCACCTGGATCCTGGTGGGGAGCTATGACTACAAGTTGCATTGCCTCGACGGCGCGAACGGCCGGACGAACTGGATCTACGAAACCGGCAACTATATCAATGGCTCCCCCGCCGTCGCCAAGGGGCAGACGGTTTTCGGCGGATGCGACGCCATTCTCCATGTCCTCTCCCTGGCGGACGGGACCAGGCTGAAAGAAGTCGCGGCCGGCGCCTATATTGCAGCCAGCGTCGCCCTCGAGGACAACAAGGCTTACTTCGGCCACTACGAAAACGAGTTCCTCTGCATCGACCTCGCGAAAGGGACCAATCTTTGGTCTTACCACGACCGCCCCTTCCCCTACTTCAGTTCGCCGGCCCTCACCCGGGACCGCGTGATCTTCGGCGGACGCGACAAGCGGCTGCACTGCCTGAACCGCGCCGACGGGAAACCCATCTGGACCTTCTCGACGCGCGGCAAAGTGGACAGTTCGCCCGTCGTGGCGGGCGACGCGGTGATCGTTGGCTCGGACGACGGGCGGCTTTACCTCGTCTCGCTCAAGGACGGCAAGGAAATCTGGAGCTACGACATCGGTCAGCCGGTGGGGAGTTCGCCCGCGGTGGCCGACGGCAAAGCCATCGTCGGGAGCGACGATGGGGGCATCTATTGCTTTGGAGCGAAAGCCTATTCTTCGGTTAAATAGGTTATAAATTGCCATGAAAACCATTTCTGCGATTGAGCCACCCACCGCCCCGCCCATCCGAAAAGAGACGACCGTCGGCAACTACTTCGTCTCGAACTATCCGCCCTTTTCGTTCTGGAAAACCGAGCGGGTTCCGGATTTACAGGCGGCTCTGCAACGTCCGCCCCAAGCCGGCACCGACCTCGGCCTCTACGTCCATATTCCGTTTTGCCGGAAGCGTTGCCACTTCTGCTATTTCAAGGTCTACACGGACAAGGATTCGGCGGCGATTCGCGGCTACCTGGACGCTGTCCTGAAGGAACTCTCCCTCTACGCGGAGAAGCCGTTCGTCGGCGGGCGCCGGCCGAGCTTTGTCTATTTCGGGGGCGGCACGCCGAGTTACTTGAGCGTCGATCAGCTCAACCATCTGGCCGGCGAGATGAAGCGGCTCCTCCCCTGGGACGCGGTGGAGGAAGTCACTTTCGAGTGCGAACCCGGGACGCTCACCCACCACAAGCTGAAAGCCATTCGCGAACTGGGTGTCACCCGGCTCAGCCTGGGGGTCGAGAACTTCGACGATCACATTCTCGAGATCAACGGCCGCGCCCATCACAGCAAGGAAATCGCCCGCGCCTACGCTTCTGCGCGCGAAATCGGTTTTCCGCAGATCAACATCGATCTCATCGCCGGCATGGTCGAAGAAACCGAGGCCAACTGGCGCGAGTGCGTGCGGCGGACCTTGGAGCTGTCCCCCGACAGCGTGACGATCTACGAGATGGAGATCCCTTACAACACCACCATTTACCAGCGCATGAAGGCCGACGGCCAACTGGTGGCGCCCGTCGCCGATTGGGAGACGAAACGCCGGTGGGTGCACTACGCCTTCACCGAACTCGAGCAGGCCGGCTACACCGTGGCCAGCGCCTATACCGCGGTGAAGAGCCCGCAGAAAACCAAGTTCATCTACCGCGACCGCCTCTGGGCCGGAGCGGATCTGCTGGCGTTGGGCGTCGCCAGCTTCGGCCACATCGGCGGCGTCCATTACCAGAATCACCACGACTTCGATCCTTATGTCGAACGCGTCCACCGCGGTGAATTGCCCATTCACCGCGCCCTCGCGCCGACCCTGGACGAGCGTTACATCCGCGAATTCATCCTGCAACTCAAGCTCGGCCGGGTCAGCCGCGCCTATTTCACAGAAAAGTTTGGCACCGACCCGGTGATCCGATTCGCCGACGCGATCCAGCGGTTGAAGGATTGGGGCTTCCTGACCCTGAAGGGGGAGAGCCTCTGCCTCAACCGCCAAGGACTATGGCAAGTAGACAAACTCCTCCACGAATTCTTCCTGCCAGAGCATCGGGGCGGCCGATACGCCTGATGCGGCACCAACTGACTTATGATTCCCTCCGGTCCAGGCACGCCTGATCTTCCGCCCCGCTCCGTGGCTTATCCCCTGGACGAGTTCTACGCGCGCAGTGGACTGGCCTTGCCCCCGCTCGACCAGGTCGACGGCGAGGCCCTGCCTGAACCTTACAAAACCTTGCTCGTGCACGAGCGCGACATGACCTCGACCCTGGAGAGCTTCCACAAGACGGGCATCCATCTGCGTTTGATCAGCCGCCAGCAAAAAGGCGACGAATATTTCCGCGAAGTCGTCCTCGTCCGCGACGGAAGTGAGGACCCGGTCGAGTTCGGGGCGATCAAAATCAACCTCAACCTGTTCCCGGAAAAGGCGCGCCAGCAAATCCTCCAGGAACGATTCCCGCTCGGTCACATCCTCAAAGAGCGCGGCATCGACTATCTCAGCCGGCCCAAGGCGTTTCTCCGGATCGCTTCGGACCAGACGATCGATCGGCTGCTCGGGTTGACCGGCGCACACCTGCTCTATGGTCGGCGCAACACCCTGCTGGCCCCAGCAGGCCAGGCCCTGGCGGAAATCGTCGAGATCCTGCCTCCCGCGGCAGCCTCCTCCCTGGCCCCGAAGAAAACCGAATGAACCCGCACCGGAAGACGGACGTATGAGCCTGACCCAGTCCTTTGACGCTCTCATGATCGGAGGCGGCCCCGCCGGCGCCGCCGCCGCCGCCATGCTCGCCGCCTCCGGCCACCGGGTGTTGGTGCTCGAGCGCGAAAAGTTTCCCCGCTACCATGTCGGTGAGTCGCTGCTTCCCTTCACCTTCCAACCCCTGGAGCGACTGGGGCTGATCGAGCGGATGCGCCAATCGGCTTTCGTCAAAAAATACAGCGTGCAGTTCGTGTCGCCTTCGGGCAAAGCCAGCGAGCCCTTCTACTTTTTCAACCGCTATGACCGGGACACGATCGCGCAAACCTGGCAAGTGCTCCGTTCCGAGTTCGACCAGGTCCTGCTGGATAACGCCCGCGACCAGGGCGCCACCGTGCTGGAGGAAACCGCCGTCACCGGCCTGCTCCAGGAAGGCCATCGCGTCCTCGGGGTCCGCGCGCGCAACCAGGCCGGGGAAACCGCCGAATACCGCGCGCCCATCACGCTCGATTGCACGGGCAAGGAAAGCTTCGCCGCTGTCCGCCTGGGCTGGCGGGTCAAAGATCCGCGGCTCAACAAGGTCGCGGTCTGGACCTACTACCAGGGCTCGAAACGTGACTCCGGCATCGACGAAGGCCAGACGACTGTGGCGATGATCCCGGAAAAAGGCTGGTTCTGGCACATCCCGCAACATGACGACATGGTCAGCGTCGGTGTCGTCGCCGAAGCCAGGTACCTGACCCGCCACGGCCTGAAGGCGCCGGAAGCGATTTTCAAACGGGAGATCGAACAGAACCTTTGGATCAAGGATCACCTCTCCACCGGCCGGCAGGTGGGTCCGTATTACCTGACCAGCGAGTACTCCTTCCACTCGAGACACTGCGCCTGTGAGGGCTTGCTCCTCGCCGGCGACGCCTTCTGCTTCCTCGACCCGGTCTTCAGCAGCGGCCTCATGCTCGCCCTCAAGAGCGGCGTCCTCGCCGCCGACGCCGTCCACGCCGCCCTCCTCGCGCGCGATTTTTCCCCGACCCGCTTCGCCGAATACGGGCGTCTCCTGCGCGAAGGCATCGAGAACATGCGCAAACTGGTCTATGCTTTTTACGATCCGAATTTCAGCTTCCGCAAAATCACCGACCAATATCCCGACCTGGCCGGCGACATCACCGACTGCCTGAGCGGCGACGTCAACAAGGATTTCAGGCGGCTGTGGAAGGCCATCGAAGAATTCGCCCCGGTGCCGGCGGCGCTGCCCTATGGCGCGCCGCTCGTCAACCCTCCCGCCGGCTTGCAGCCGGCGGGGCGGGAATTTTAGATTTGCGATTCGCCATTTGCCATTTGCCATTTGCGATTGATTGACCTGGATCGCTGAGAGGCAGGACAAGAAACCTGTCGCGCTGCATGCTCCTCAACGCGAGTGGGGACTTGGCGGGCACAGGAAAATCCGAAATCCGAAATCCGAAATCCGAAATCCAGCGCCCTTTCCTACGCGATGAACTTCGTCCAAATCACCCCCGGCGCCGGCCGCATGTTTTGCGGTGGCTGTCTGCGCGACAACGCGCTGGTGGCGGCTTTGCGCCAGGCGGGCCACCAGGCCTTGATGGTCCCGCTTTACCTGCCCCTCACCCTCGAGGAGCCCGACCAAAGCGAAGGCACTCCGATTTTCTTCGGCGGGATCAATGTTTATCTCGATCAGAAGTCCGCCCTCTTCCGCCGGGCGCCCAACTGGCTGCACCGGCTGCTGAACGCACCCGCCCTCCTCAAATGGGCCGCCGGACGGACGGCTCGAACGCGCGCCGCAGAGGTCGGCGACCTGACCCTTTCGATGATCCGCGCCGAGGAAGGCAACCAGGCGCGCGAACTGGACGACCTCATCGCCTGGCTCACCACCCAGCCCAGACCCGACGTCATTTGTCTCTCCAACGCCCTGCTCGCCGGTTTCGCGCGCCGGCTCAAAGCGGAGTGGCAACGGCCCGTGATCTGCCTGCTCGGCGGCGAAGACACGTTTCTCGACGGCCTGCCCGGAGCCACCCGCGCCGCCGCGTGGCAGACCCTGGCCGAGCGCTGCGCCGATGTGGACTTGTTCCTGCCGCCCAGCCGCTACTACGCGGACCTGATGGGCCGGCGGCTGGCCCTCCGGCCGGAGCAGGTGCGCCTCGTGCCGGATGGGATCAGCCTCACCGGGTTCCGAAAATCTCAAATCTCAAATCTCAAATCTGAAATCTCAAGCCCACCCGTGCTCGGTTACTTCAGTCGGATGTGCAAGGAGAAGGGGCTCGACACCCTGGTGGACGCTTACCTGTTTCTGAAGAAACGCGATTCCGGGCGAACGCTCCGCCTGCACATCGGCGGCGGTTGCGGCCCGAGCGATGAGCCGTTCGTCGCCGAACAACGCCGCAAACTGGCCCGGGCCGGGGTGCTCGAAGAAGTGCGCTTTTTTCCGAATGTCGATCGCGCCGGCAAAATCGCCTTCTACGAGGGCCTCACCCTCTTCTCCACTCCGGCCCTCTATGGGGAAGCTTTCGGTCTTTACATTCTGGAAGCGCTGGCCGCTGGCGTGCCGGTCGTGCAACCGCGTCATGCGTCCTTCCCCGAACTCCTCGAGGCCACCGGCGGCGGGGTTCTGTGCGAACCGGGCGACCCGAAAGCTTTGGCGGACGCCATCGAGGGTCTGCTGCGCGAGCCGGCCCGCGCCCGCCAGCACGCCCAGCAAGGGTGCGAAGCCGTGCACAAAGAATTCAGCATCGAGCGGATGGCCGAGAACGTGGTGGAGGCGGTCGAGCAGGTCAGGGCACGCACCGTCATGGATCATAAATCGCAGCAGCCGACGTGAGCCGGGGCCATGAACCGGACCGCAGCCATTGACGATTTACGATGTAGGATTTACGAGCGCCGCGCCGCGCAGATCGCCGGGCGTGCGAATCCCGTAGAGCCGCAATCACCCCATCGGAGCCTCGTAAATCGAACATCGTAAATCGTAAATCGCTGGGCCACGCGTTTTCAAATCGCAAATCCCAAATCGCAATTCTAAAATCCCTCATGCCTTACGAATTCACGGTCCAGCGCCGGGTCGAGTTTTCTGATACCGATATGGCCGGCATCATGCATTACGCGAATTTTTTCCGCTTTATGGAGACCGCCGAGCACGGCTTCTACCGGTCGCTAGGTTTTTCGGTGGTGGACCCCAAGAACCAACCGCAGGTAGGCTGGCCGCGTGTCCATGCCGAGTGCGATTACCGCAAGCCGCTGCGCTTCGAGGATCTGGTCGAGATCCACCTGCTCGTCCTGGGAAAGACCTCCAAAACGCTCAGTTTCCAGTTCCGCTTTCGCAAACTCGATGGGGCCTCGGCGGAGGAAGTGGCCCGGGGCGCGCTCACCATCGTCTGTGTCGCCCATGCCCCGAATGGTTCGATGAAAGCGGTAACGATCCCGCCGTGGATCGCCAGCCGCATTGAAGTCGCGCCGGCCGAACTGCTGGCCTCAACCTGAACAAGCCCGCGCCCACCGGAAAAGGAACCAACCATGGCCACCATTCCTTTCATCGTTGCCACGGCCGGGCACGTCGACCACGGCAAGAGCGCCCTGGTGAAAGCGTTGACCGGGACCGACCCGGATCGCCTCCCCGAGGAGAAAGCGCGCGGGATCACCATCGACCTGGGCTTCGCGCACCTGGAATTGCCTGCGCCCCCGGCGCGCGCCGATTCCGCTTCCCCAGCCCGGGATTCCAATCTCGAATCGGCGCGCTTCAGCCTCGGACTGGTGGACGTGCCGGGCCACGAAGACTTCGTCAAGAACATGGTGGCGGGCGTCGGCTCGATTGACCTGGCGTTGTTCGTGGTGGCGGCCGACGACGGTTGGATGCCCCAGACCGAAGAGCACCTGCAGATTCTCACCTACCTCGGAGTCAGGCACGCCGTCGTGGCGCTGACAAAAATCGATTTGCGCCAGGAAGCCGAGGCCACCGTCGTGGATAACTTGCGGGCGCAACTGCTTGGCACCCCTTTCGCATCGGCCCCCATCGTCCCCACTTCCGTGGTCACGGGACGCGGACTGGACGAATTGAAGGCGGCACTCGCCCGGACCCTCGCGGACGTGCCCGCGCAACCCGATCTCGGCAAACCGCGGCTGCCCATCGACCGGGTTTTCACTCTGCATGGCATCGGCACCGTGGTGACAGGCACGCTGAACGGCGGCGTGCTCCGGCGCAACCAGGTCCTGGTCGTCCAACCTTCCGGCAAAACCACCCGCATCCGCAGCCTGCAGACCCACCACTGCGACGTGGACCAAACTCCGCCCGGCACCCGCACCGCGCTGAACCTGCCGGATCTGCCGGTGGCGTCGGCCTCCGGCGAAGGGGTGGCCCGCGGGCAAGTCGTCACGCTGCCAGAGTTGGGCGGACCGAGCACAACGATGGATGTGTTGCTGCACAAATCCGCCCGACTCGCCCGTTCCAAGGACGGCGCGGCCCGGCCCCTCAAGGATGGAACGCTCGTGCGCTTCCACCATGGCAGCACCCATGTGCCGGCTCGGGTCTTTCTGCTTTCCGACGAACCGCTCCATCCCGGCCACCAAAGCTTGGCCCAACTACGGTTGGTCCAGCCCGTCTTTGCGCTCGGTGGCGATCGATTCATCCTGCGCGACTGGCCGGAGCAACTCACCCTGGCCGGCGGTGTGATCCTGGAGGCTGACGCCAGCCGCAAACAATTCCGGGGCGAAGCGCAACAGCGACTGCGGCAAGAACGATCCGCCGCGCCCCACGACGCGGCCGTGTGGGTCCGAACCCAACTCGAGCGCGACCACGCCGTGCGCCGCGCGACGCTCCTGCTCAAAACCCATTTCAGCGCCCTCGCCATCAACGCGGCCGTGACCCAGCTCGTGACGGAAGACCAGGCTCGTGTCGCCGGGGAGTGGGTCGTCGACGTCGCCTGGTGGAAGCAGGCGACGCAATCCGCCAGTGACGCGATTCAAGCGGAGCATCGGGCCCACCCGGAACGGGCCGGACTGGCTCTCCAGGATCTTCGACGGGTGGTCGAGGACCAATTCCCGCAGGCCGCGGTCTTCGACGCCTTGCTCGCGGAACTGGGCCGAGCGGGTTTCCGGCAAACCGGGACCGCCATCAGCCACGCGGCGCACCGCCCGACCCTGCCTCCGAAGCTGCAGGCCGCCGGCACGACGCTGCGCGCGGCGCTCTCGGCCAAACCCTTCGAGCCACCGGCGAAGAAGGAACTCACCCTCGACCCGCTGGCGCAGCAAGCCATGCGCTTCCTCCTCGAGACCGGCGAAGCCATCGAAGTCGGGCCGGACCTGGTGATGCTCGCCGAGCACTTCGTCCGGGCGCGCGAAGCCATCCGCCAATGCTTGCGCGAACGCGGTCCCGCCACCGCAAGCGATCTGCGCCAGGCGCTCGGCACGAACCGTCGCGTCATCATCCCCCTGCTCGAACGCCTCGATCGCGACGGCATCACCCAGCGGCAGGGCGACAACCGCGTGCTCCGTTCCTGAAGACTCATTCCCCCATTTAACCTTTTAACTCATTTAACCTTTTAACTCATTTAACTCATTTAACCCATTTAACCATTTAACCATTTAACCCATTTAACCATTTAACCTTTCATCCCGTTTGCCCATTTAACCCCGCCATGAAACTCACCGCCACTTACCAAATCCATGCCCCCCGTGAAAAAGTCTTCGCCGCCATCACCGACCCCGCCGTGCTGCAGCGCGTCATCGACGGCTGCGAGAAAATGGTCAAGACCGGCGAAGACACTTATGACGCGCACTTGAAGATCGGCCTGGCCGGACTCAAAGGCAGCTACGTCGGCAAAATCCAACTGGCGGACCAGAAACCTCCGGAGTCGTACACCCTCCGGCTCGAGGGCCGAGGCACTCCGGGTTTCGTCAAGGGCACAGCCCGCGTGCAGTTGACCGATCAGGGCGCCCAAACGGAGTTACACTGCGAAGCCGACGCCCAGGTCGGCGGTATGATCGCCGCCATCGGTTCGCGGCTGATCGAAGCCACCGCGAAAAAAATGATGGACGAATTCTTCCGCAAATTCGACGAGCAGGTGAAGACCGCCTGAGAAACGTCTTTGGAAATCGGGTCGCAAGGGTGTACCCGTTTTCTGTTCCGTACGGAACATTTTTTTGCAACTCTGGAAGCCTCGCCTGAAGCGTCCAATGGCCGGTGCCAGTTTTATGTTCCGTACGGAACACAAATTTGCACCCGCCAACGGCCGGTTCCACCCGACACCAGTTTCCAAACTTGCTCTGAGCCGTGGGACGGATTCGACTCCCCAAGGGAGAGAAGCGCCAGGACACATTGCCGATGGCTCACCTCAGACCGGCTCCGCGGGGTGCTCCGCCAGCCATTCGGTCAACCCGGGCAAACGAAAGGAGAGCAGCGCCTGGATTTTGGCACAGTTGAGCGACGTGTCGGGCGGCCGGGGTGGGCCCGGGTAATCCTGGATCGACGCCGGTTTCATCCGGGCCCGCCGTTGCGGCCAGCGCCGCGCCAGCAACTGGCCGATCTCCCAGCGGGAAAGGCGCTCGCTTCCCGCCAGGTGGTACAGGCCGGGTAGATTGAGCCGCGTCAGTTCCCAGACGGCCTGCGCCGTAACCACCGCGGGAATCGGGCAACGGAATTCGTCGGTAAACAAATTCAGGATCGCTCCGCGCTCCCACTCCTGCCGCATCTGTTCGGTGAAACTCCGGTCGCCGGTCGGTGACGTCCCGGTGTTGAGCGCGAGTCGGACCACGGTGTGGCGCGGATTCTCCAAGACCCGACGTTCCGCCGCCAGTTTCGTCTCGGCATAAACGGAAAGCGGCCGGGCCGTGTCGCTCTCGACATAGTTGCCCTGGCGTCCGTCGAAGACCAGGTCCGTCGAGAAGAAGACCAATGGAATGTTCTCCGCCAGCGCGCAGAGGTGCTGGGTGGCGCGGACATTCAGTTCGGTTGCCAGCACGGGGTTGGCCTGGCAAGCGGCGCCGCGCGTCAACCCGGCGCAGTGCAGCACGAGCGTCGGTGGCTGGGCGGCAAACGCCCGGGTTACCGCGTCAAACTTCACCAGGTCGAGCCGGTCTCGCGTCAGGGCGACCACCCGCCAACCCGGGGCGAACTTTGGCGCGGTCTGAACGAGGCAGTTCCCGATCAGCCCCCCCGCGCCGGTGATCCAGACGACGGGTTCACTCATGACAAGACGCGGCCGAAATGATGGCAGGTGATGTGCAGCCGGTTTTTCAGGTAGAAACCATGCGCGGCAACACGCTGCACGCCGGAGTCGACGTGAAACTGCTCGCACTCCTGCCCGCGCGCGTGGGCAAGGAGCCAGTCAAACAATCGCTGTCCGCACCCGTGGCCGCGCGCGCGCGCCGTCGTCACCAGATCATCCACGTAAAGGAATTTTCCCCAGGCCAGACATTCCGAGACGCGGAAGCCGGCGACCGCCGCGATCGCGCCGTCTTGTTCCAGGAAAACCAACTGATAGCCGTGCTGGGTCTGCTGACGGCGGACGCGCGCCACGAACTCGTCCGGGCGGAGGTCCGGCCGCAATTCGGCCATGACCGGCAAGCAGCGCTGAATTTCCTCGTCGGATTGCGCGAGCAGGATGGAAGTCATTTCGAGAATGATAGCGACGTTTCTCCGACCAGGGCATCTTCCAAACAACGACCGCCCGGAGCGCTTCAGGAGGCGCGATCGATCAGCCGCTGCGTCAACTCGCCGTAGGCATCGATGCGCCGGTCGCGCAGGAACGGCCAGTGGGTGCGCGTCACATCGACCCGGCTCAGGTCCACGGGCACGACCAGGACTTCTTCCTCCCGCACGCTGGCCTTGGCGAGCAATTGCCCCGAGGTGCCGGCGACGAAGCTTTGTCCCCAAAACTCGAGGCCCGCACCCCCGGCGGGCTTTTCCAGGCCGACGCGGTTGGCCACGGCGACATAGCAGCCGTTGGCCACGGCATGGCCGCGCTGGATCAGCTCCCAGGCCTGATGCTGGTCGGCGCCGTGTTCCGCTTTCTCCTTGGGATGCCAGCCGATCGCGGTCGGAAAAAACAGGATCTCGGCCCCTTGCAAGGCGGTGAGCCGCGCCGCTTCCGGGTACCACTGGTCCCAGCAGATGAGCACGCCGATCTTTCCATAGCGGGTCGACCAGGCGCGAAAGCCGAGATCTCCCGGAGTGAAATAAAACTTCTCGTGATAGAGCGGGTCGTCCGGAATGTGCATCTTGCGGTAGAGGCCGAGCAGGGAGCCATCCGCGTCGATGATGGCCGCGCTGTTGTGATAGACCCCGGCGGCGCGCTTTTCAAAGAGCGAGACGATGATCACGACGGAATGTTTTTTGGCCAGCTTCTGAAACGCGGCCGTGGTCGGGCCGGGAATCGGCTCGGCCAGCTTGAAATTTTCGTGGTCTTCGCTCTGGCAGAAGTAAAGGGAGCGGAACAATTCCTGGGTGCAGAGGATGCGCGCTCCTTGTTGCGCCGCCCGTTCGGCCAGCGCGAGGGTCCGCCTCAAGTTGGCCTGGGGATCGGGTGAACAGGTGGTCTGGAGCAGGCCGAGGCGGACCACCGAGGAGTTGGACTTCATTTGGGCCGGAGGATGGCCGTGGAACGGGCGGTGCGCTCGATCAATTGGGTGCTGCCCTTCGCGTCTTCGGTGGCCAGGTGGATGTTGTGACCGAAGAGTTCGCGGATCATTTTTCCGAGCGTCTCATTGGTCGGGCCGTAGCCGGAATGATAGATGTAATGCTCCAGGTCGAAGAGCATTTCATCGGCGCTGGCGTAGCGTTTGTTCAGGTCGCGGGAGAGCGCCTTGTGCAGGATCTGGTTGAGCCGTTCGTCGATGCGGGCGTCGAGCGTCCGGAAATCCGGAATGGCCATGTTCATGACGAGCTTGCGCGATTCTTCCGGGGTGGGTCCCTTGAAGATGTTGTGCCCGAGCAGCAGATGCCCGAGGACCACGCCCACGGAGAACAAATCCGAGCGCTTGTCCGTGATCTGAAAATTCGCCTGCTCCGGGCTCATGTAGTCGGCCTTGCCGGCGACGACCTCGCCCTCGTTGTCGATGAGAAATCCGCGCGCTTTGGCGATGCCGAAATCGGTCAACTTCACGTCGCCCTCGAAGGCGACCATGATGTTTTTGAAGCTGACGTCGCGATGGACGAGCCCGAGCGGCTTGCCCTCGCGGTCGGTCTTGGCATGAGCGTAAGCCAGGCCACGGCAGACCCGGCTGGCGATGAAGACCGCCAAATCGGCCGGCAAAATCCGGTTCTTGTCGCGCAACTGATCGGCGAACTGTTCCAGGTTCACTCCCCGGATCAGCTCCATGGCGATGTAATAAATGCCCTTGGCCTCGCCGAGATGGTAGGTCTGGACGATGTTGGTATGGATCAGGTCCGCCACGAGCTTGGCTTCGCCGATGAAATTTTCGATGAACTGTTTCTGGCTGGCGTAGCTTTGGCGAATGACTTTGATCGCGATGCGCTTGATAAAGTTGCGCGCGCCGTGCTGTTCGGCTTCGTAGATGATGCCCATCCCGCCCTCGAACACTTTGCGGACAATCTCGTAGCGCAGTTCGCTTTGAATGGTGAACAGTGCAGCCATTGGTCCGATGTTCGAAGAATGTCGAAGCAAGTCAAGCTTGGGCTCGAATGCCGCGCCCGTCGAGCCGCAAAAAATCCGGTTCGCAAGGTTGCGTGTTCCTGGCCGGGTCGATCGTTTCGGCCGCCGCCGGTCCGGCCCGAGCGAACCGCCTGGCTCGATCTCGCGACGGAATATCTTCGCAAAAGTGGAGTCGGTCGACCGGAAGGGCGAGGCGAGAGTCGGGCCAAACCCTCAAAATTCTTTGATTTTTCAGTGTTTTTCTCCTTGCAGCGACACAGTGAAGCGTTTTAATACGCCCAAGTCGCAAGACCGAACTGCACAAACAAAACCAACAAGAAAACACCAACTGCACTATGGCAAAAGCACTCTCCAAATCCCAAATCGCCGCCGCCATCGCCGAGAAAGCCAGCATCTCCAAGAAGCAAGCCGCCGAGATTCTCGACTACGTTGCCCAGCTCGCCTACAAGAATGCCAAGAATACTTTCACCCTGCCGGGCCTGGGCAAACTGGTCCTCGTCAATCGCAAAGCCCGTCAGGGCCGCAACCCGATGACCGGCGAGACCATCCAGATCCCCGCCAAGCGCGTTGTCAAGTTCCGCGTGGCCAAGGCCGCCAAAGACGCCATCCTCGGCGTGAAATAACTGTCGGATTTTCCCCAGGGCACTCCGACTCGGGCGGAGTGCCCTTTTTTGTTGTTCAGTGGCATGAGAATCGCCGTCGTCGGCTGTGGCGCGCTGGGCGGTTTCTATGGCGCGAAGCTCTGTCGGGGCGGGCAGGATGTCCACTTTCTCCTGCGCTCAGATTACGAGGTCGTCCGCCGCCAGGGCGTGAAGATTCATAGCCGCGACGGCGATTTCCACGCCCGGCCCGGCTGCGCCCGCGACCCGGTGGAAATCGGGGTCGCCGAGTTGGTCATCATCGGACTCAAGACGACTGCCAACGATCAGTTTGCCAATTTGCTCCCGCCCCTGGTCGGCGAGCGCACAGCCTTGCTCACATTGCAAAATGGTCTTGGGAACGAAGAGAAGCTGGCCGATTTGTTTGGCGCGGAACGAATCCTGGGCGGCCTTTGTTTTGTCTGCCTGAACCGGATTGAACCCGGTGTGATCGAACACCTCGATCATGGGCGGATCGAGCTGGGCGAATTCCGGCGCCGGGCCGAAGCGCGCACCCACCACCTCGCCTCGATGTTTCGCCAGGCCGGCGTGACCTGCGACGTCACCGACGATCTGGCGCGCGCCCACTGGGAAAAGCTGGTCTGGAATATTCCATTCAACGGATTGGGCGTCGCCGGCGCCGCCGGATTGGAAGCGGTGCGCCACGGGGCCGTGGCCGCGCAGGGCGCCCTCGGCCCGACCCTGACCACCGACCGTTTGCTCGCCGATCCCGGCTGGGAACAGCTGGTGCGGGAACTCATGCTCGAAGTCGTCCACGCCGCCCAGGGGCTCGGACTCAAACTCGCCGAGTCCGTCGCCGAGACACAAATCGCGCGCACCAGGACGATGGGCGCGTACAAGCCTTCCACCCTCCTGGATTTCGAACGGGGCCAGCCCCTCGAGCTGGAAAGCCTTTTTTGCGAGGCGCTGCGCCAGGCGCAAAAGGCCGGTGTGGCCACACCCCGCCTCGCGGCGCTCTGCGCCGTGCTCTCGGACCTTTCGCGCGCGATGACCAGCCAACCAACGATGCGATAAAGTCCGGTGGCGAATCGCAATTACGATGAGACGACCGCTTCCGCCGCCACTGCTTTTCCCAAGTCGACGGTCGCGGCCTTGCACAAGCCCAGAAACGTTTCCTCCGCCAGAGTCAGACGCCGTCCACGCCAATGGATGACGCCCCAGTTGCGCCGCAGTTTGCGCCGGCCCAGCGGCAGGGAGACGAGCGATTTGTCCTGCAACTCTTTTTGGGCGATCCAGGGCGTGAGGATGCCCACGCCCAGGCCCAGCTTCACCAATTCCTTGATGGCCTCCATGCTGCCCAGCTCGATGACCGTGTTGAGCACCATGTCCTCCTGGAGAAAGTAATCCTGCACCATGCGGAAGGTGTAGCTGTTTTTGTTGTAGAGAACGTAACTTTGTTTTGGGATCTCCTGGCGCACCACGTGCCCTTCCCGCGCCCAGGAGTGCATCGCACCCACCAGGAACGTCAGCTCGTCGGTGAAGAGCGGATGAAAATCGAATTGCTCCTCATGGCGCGGCTCCAAGGTGATCGCCAGGTCGATCCGATTATTCCGAATGGCTTCGATCGATTCGAGGGTGTCGCCAGGCTCGACCGCGATGCGGCATTTGGGAAAGCTTTCTTTGAACTGGCGCAAGACGGCCGGCAGAATGTACTGGCAGGCCGTCGGGCTGGTTCCAAGCCGCAGCCGGCCCGCGCCCCATTTGCCCAGCTGTTCCAGGGCGGCGCGCGCGGTCGCCATTTCCTGCAGAATTTTCTCGGTGTGGTGAAGCAGCGCCTCTCCGGCCTGGGTGAGCAACACCTTTTTGCCCATCCTGTCAAAAAGGCGACAGCCGACGTCGGTCTCCAGCGCCTTCATCGAGTGGCTCACCGCCGATTGAGAAAGGAACAATTCCTTGGCGGCCAGCGTAAAGCTCCCGGTCCGGGACAAAGCCAGGAAGGCGCGCAACTGCCTGCTGTCGATGGGTTGGATCCTCAATGAATGCCTTTTACTTCGAGTGCTTTCATCAACCATACGGTCCTTCAGGTCACCAGGCCTGCGGCCCGGTCCCGCGTTGCGGGCAGGCCACGTGGTTCCAATCCGCATTGAGCAAGAGCAGAGCCAAGGCCAGTGCATCAAGTGGAGATGACATGGGTGTTAGAGCGTGTTTTGAAAATGGGAAGCGCGGGCGACTCGCCCGCCCCGGTCGGCGACCCGCCGACCGGAACGGCCGAGGCTTGTCTGGTGAAAAGGCCAGCTTCGTTGGCTCGCACCGTCACACCCGTTCCGTCCGGCGGGTCGCCGGGCGGCACAGGCGAGTCGCCTGTGCTACCCCAGTGAGGAATTCTCAAACACGCTCTCAGCGGCCCGGCCCGGCCCGCAGCCGAGACTCTGCTCTATTCCGTGCCGCCGGGTCCTGGTCACGTGGGCTGCCAGGGCTGGTGGCCCGTCACCTGGCAGACTTCTTTTTGGCGAGCGCTTGCTCGACGGCCGGAGCCAGCAACTGGCCTCGCGTCTCGGGACCGGCGAGGATCTCGCCGGAGTCTCCATCCACCAGGAGCATGAAGGGGATGGATTCGATGGCGTAGAGCTGGGCGATGGCGGATTGCCACCATTTGCCGTCATAAACTTGCGGCCAGGTCATGTTCTTTTCTTTGGTGAAGTTTACCAGCTTGGTTTCGGAGTTCTCGCGATCGAGGCTAATGCCCAGGATCTCAAAGCCCCGGTCGTGAAATTTTGCGTAGCTGCTGACAACATTGGGGACTTCGGCCACGCACGGTCCGCACCACGTCGCCCAAAAATCGAGCATCACGATCTTGCCTTTGTAGTCATCCGGAAACTTCACGGTCCGACCGGCGGTGGTCTTGGCCGTGAACGGAACAGCCTTCCCGCCTTTGGCGAGGTTGGGTGCCGGCTTGATTTCTTCCACCGACTGGGTGGATTTGACGATCTTGAAATTCCCTTCGGCCGTCATGTTTGCCAGTTCCCAGGTCGTTCCGCCGATGTTAAACGGCTGCTTCGCGTCGTAGGACTCGCGGCGGGCATCAAATTTGCCATCGCCGTCGGCGTCCACGAGCAGGCGCACGCCGGTGGCCCCGGCCCCGCCCTGACCGCGGAAATCGCCCTTGGCCAACTCATCGACGAGCAGCGCGACGTAGGATTTGCCGGCCAGCGTCACGTTCCCTTTCAGCGCGTAATCACGGTAGTAAAAGAGCGAATCGAGCAGCGCGGTGCGACCGGTGTCACTCTTGTCGAAGCGATAGACCCCGAGCTGGGCGTCCACCTTGCCGCTGGGAAAGGGGATTTTCACCGAGGTCTCACCCACGTGCACCACGTTCTGTTTGCCGTTGGCGCTGGGGATCGGACGATCGTTCCACTTGGTCGCAGGATCATCAGTCAGATCGCCGTTGCCGTTCGCGTCCACGAACAAGCGCGGCGGCTTGCCTTCGGGTTCATCGACCAGGACGAGATAGTGCGCCGGTGATTCCTTCGGGCCGATGGTCAATTCCCCGTAGAGCGGCGCCTGCACGCCGTCCGGAACCTTTTTCAATTGAACCGGCTTGTTGGTCGAAAGCTTCAGGCGTTGGGGCATGTAGCCGCCGAGTTCCTTGGTCATGTCGGCGGATTGCCACTTCAGGTTGGCTTCCTGGGCGAAGCCCGCCCCGGTCCAACCCGACCAGATCAGCCAGGCCAACCCGCTGAGTGCGGCGGTAGCCCGGCTGGCAGAGAAGAGGACTGGGCGGACCAGCGAGGGCCTGGTCGATTGAATTTGAGTCTGCATGCCGACCAGCCTAGCGGTGAACGCCGAGAAGAGCAAACGGCAAAAACAGCGGAATGCCGCGCCAAGATCAACGGGCGCCATCCAGCACCCATTGCCTGCGGGAGCTGGCGAAGCAACTCAGATCGACGAAGAGGGGTTTGCCTTCACAGGCGGGAAGCAACTTCTTGACGAAGCGCTCGACATAGCGGGATTGGGCATGGCGGCGCCAGGCGGCGTCGTTTTCAAAAGAGACCAGGGTGAAGAACGTGCTTTTGCCTTCTTCGCGGAAAACCAGGTAGAGGGTGCGCGGTTCGCTCCGGTGCGTTTCGTGCACCAATTCAGCCAAAGCCCGTTTCACCTCTTTGATCTTCTCCGGTTTGACGGTGAACCTGGAAAGGGTGTATTTCATGGTCAATCCGCGCGATGAATTGTTAGCCCACGGGGATTGGACCACGCGCCAGCGTCAAACACTCAATCGGGGAGGGTCGAGGAGGAAAAACCAGCCCCCGGTGCCGGGTCGGGCACCGTGCCAAGAACTCTGTTTACCGCGGGCCACCGGGCCGTCCAACACCCAATGCTACTCAATACGAACCTCTTTGGCTTTTGAATGGTTTGAAGCAGTGGGGGTGGGTTTGGATGTTGGACCTGCCGGGTGGTACTACTCGTTGATGCCCCAACGCGGAGCAGGCATCTTGTGGTGCAAAATATCTTGAAGCAGAGGGGTGACGGCACGGGCCCGTTCCGTGATCTCCTCGACGGATAGCTCCCGATCCGAACGGGGCAAGTCGAAGGCATGGGTGAAGAAGTCCATCCGGGCCAAACGCGCTGTCTTCTGCAGATAGGTCAGCATGGGTCCGGCTTCGCTCTCCGGGCGGTCAACCCCGGCGAGCAGAGCGACCAGTGCCGCCTTGCGATTGTCCCGCCGCGGGAGCCAGTCTTCGATCCAGCTCTTATGGATGGGGAGCAACTCGCTCCGAGCATGCAGTGAGAGGACGATCATGTTCGCCTCGGCGGCCGAATCGGCGGCTTGCTGGCGCAACGTGGCATTGGTCAGGTGATCAAACTTCCACCAGGAACACTTGAAATCGTAATCGTCCAGGAGTTGCTGAGCCAGGTGATCGTAGAGATGCAGCGCGCGGTTTCGTGTGTGGGTGTCTTCATAGGCCACCACGAGATCGAAGGGAAACTTTGGTTCCCATTGGGACGCGTTGAATCGGGGATTCACCACAGTATTGCTCATACAATTTCTCTCCAGGTTGACTCTCTCTTAACCCGACCGACTCCGGCCATCCTGCAACCATCGCTTTGACGAACCGCCGACCATGCGAGGCTGGCTGCAGTAGAACTTAGTCTTTCGTCGGGCACCGTTTTCATTCTTGCCGATAATTCCACAGACGCAATTAGCGAGAATACGGATTCGTTGTTCGGGAGTATTACGGATTGAATTCTAAGATTTTTCTAAGACATGAGTTCAACACCGAGCAAGACCGATCGGTTTCGGCGGAGCCTCGTTTGTAGTCCCGCCTGCAGGCGGCAGGGGCCGGCTAAAGCCGGGACTACAAACCGGCGGCATGGACAGCGCGCGGGCCCGACGCTAAACTGCCTGCCATGTCAGCCTATGCCACGGAGCTTTTCATCAACGGCCAATTACAGATCTCGCGCGAAGGCCGGACGACGCCGCAAATCAATCCGGCAACCGAGGAGATCTTCTGCGAAGTGTCGGCCGCGGGCGTGCCGGACCTCCAGGAGGCGGTGGAAGGCGCGCAGCAAGCATTCGCGCAGGGATGGAGAGACATCATTCCGCGCCGGCGAACCGATCTCCTGTTCAACATCGCCCGCCTCATCCGGGAGAACCTGGAGGCCCTGGCTCGACTCGAGAGCCAGAACATCGGCAAACCGATCCGCGACGCGCGCGACGAAATCGGCCTGGGGGCGCGGGTCTTCGAGTATTACGCCGGGGCCGTCACAAAATTTTTCGGCCAAACCATTCCCGTGGCCCGCGGCGGTTTCGACTTTACCGTTCGCCAGCCGATGGGGGTGATCGCCGCGATCGTGCCCTGGAATTTTCCATTCCCGATCGCGTGCTGGAAGGTCGCGCCGGCCCTGGCTGCGGGCAACAGCGTCGTGCTCAAGCCGGCCAGCCAGTCGCCCCTCACCGCCATTCGTCTGGGCCAACTGGCGCATGAAGCCGGGCTGCCGCCTGGCGTGCTGCAAGTCGTGCCGGGACCCGGCAGCATCATCGGCGATGCCCTGGCCACCCACCCGCTCGTGCGCAAGATTTCCTTCACCGGCTCAACCGAGATCGGTTCCCGCCTGATGGGTTTGGCGGCGCGCGATTTGAAACGAGTCTCCCTTGAACTGGGCGGCAAGTCGCCAAACATCGTCTTTGCCGACGCGGACCTCGAGCAAGCGGCGGCCAGTTCACCCATGAGCGTATTCGCCAACACGGGCCAGGATTGCTGCGCCCGCAGCCGCGTGTTCGTCGAGCGGCCGGTTTTCGACCAATTCGTCGAACGCTTCGTCGCGGCAACCCGGCAATTGCGCGTGGATGACCCGGCCCGGGAGAGCACCGAGATCGGCCCGCTGGTCTCCGCCGGCCAGCGCGAGGTCGCCGAGCAATTTATCGACGAGGCGCGACGGGCCGGCCGCCTGATCGCCACCGGGGGCCGCCGGCCCTTCGCCAAGGGATTCTTCCTGGAGCCGACCGTCCTCCTCGGGGTTGCCCCCACCGACCGCGTCTGGCAGGAAGAGGTGTTTGGCCCGGTCGTCTGCCTCCGCCCGTTCGACGGCGAGGAGGAAATGCTGCGTGAAGTGAACGACTCACGCTACGGTTTGAGTGGATCGCTTTGGACCAATGATCTCAAACGCGCCCTGCGGGTCTCGCGCCGGGTTGAGACAGGCGTGCTCAGCATTAATTCCCATTCCAGTGTGCACGTCGAAGCGCCCTTCGGGGGGTTCAAGCAAAGCGGCTTGGGCCGTGACCTCGGGATGGCCGCGCTGGAAGGCTATACCGAATTGAAGAATATCTATGTGGCCGAATGAGGAAACGTGGCGGCCGCGGCCTATTTTCGGACGCTCGTCCGATCCTTGAGCCATTGAAAATCGGTCGGTGGTGAGGCCGGAATAGTCCCCCCAACCCCGCCCGGCACGGGGGGCCGGATGGTGCCGGCCACGACCCAGCGGTGCGCCTCGGTGTGGCCGTCGGCGAAGGAAAAATTCGCGCCGCCATTATGATAGGAGGCCGGCAAGTTGCCCCACTGGTAATCGTCGAGGCGATTGACGAAGAACCCGTCGTTAATCGTGTCGGGATGTTCGTCGAGAAACACAAAGGTGTTTGCCGGGTTGACCAGGTCGGAGCTCCGGAAGAACTGCAGGTAGGCGGGATTGAACTGGTTGGTCAATTCGCCGGGATCGCCGACCAGCGCATTCATCGACATGCTGCGGATGCGTTGGCCGTTGGCCGCCGGGGTCTTGTCGGAGGGACACTTGAAAACGGGGGCGGACTTGCCCGCGTAGGGACCGAGCAGCGAGTCGGTGACGTAAATCGGGTTGATGTTGTCGTCGCTATTCCCCCAGTCCTCGACGTTGTTGGCCCAGGTGTTGCGTTTTGCGGTGGTCTCAGGTTTTCCGTGGTTATTGACGAGCCGATCCTCGTTCTCGTCCGCGTAAAGGAACCAGGCGAGGGAGAGTTGCTTGATGTTGTTGAGGCAGGTGATGGCCTGGGCCCGCCCCTTGGCCTGGCTCAAGGCCGGGAGGAGCAATCCGGCCAGGATCGCGATGACCGCGATGACGACCAGCAGTTCGATCAGGGTGAAGCCTCCCCCGGCCTGCCACCGGCTGCAGCGCGTTGGCCAAGAGCAGGGCCGGCCGTGGTTCATACCAGGTGCACCATGGCTTTGATCACGCCGGTTTCCGGCTTCAGCCAGGCGGGGAATTGCCCGATCATTTCATCGAAGCCAGCGTGATGCGTCATCCAGGGCTCAGTGTTGATCCGGCCGTCTTCGATCAACTGGATAATCCGGGCGAAGTCGGCCGGCAACGCGTTGCGACTGGCCAGCAAAGTCAATTCACGACGATGCATCACCGGCGCGTGCGGGAAAGAGACCTCCTGCTGGGTGATGCCGACGTAAACCACGCGGCCGGTGAAGCCGGCGTACTGCAAAGCCTGGCTCATCGATTGGTGACTGCCAGTGGCGTCGATCACCACTGGCGCGAGGGCGCCTTCGGTCAGACTCCTCAACTCCTCCAGTTCCAGGCCGTCACCGCGCGCGCGAATCAGGTGCGCCACACCCATCTTTGCGCGGCAGAAGTCGAGCCGCTGCGGGTTCAAGTCGAGCACGAAACAGGTCGCGCCGGAGAGCTTGACGAACTCAATCACCGACAATCCAATCGGGCCGGCCCCGATGACCAGCACGTGTTCCCCGGGCCGTGGATCAGCGCGGTTCACGGCGTGACATCCGATGGCCAGCGTCTCCACCAGCGCGAGCTGATCCAGAGTCAGTTTTGCCGAGGGATGCAGCTTGCGGGCGGGCACCACGAAGCGCTCACACAGCCCACCGTCCATCATCACGCCGAGGACCTTCAAGTTCTCGCAGCAATTCCCGTGGCCCTGGCGACAGGAGTAACACTGCTGGCAATTCATGTACGGCTCCACCGCACAGCGATCGCCAGGTTTGACATGAGTCACCCCGGCGCCGACCGCCAGCACCTCCACGCCCAGTTCGTGCCCCGGAATTCGCGGGTAGGAGTAAAAGGGCATCTTGCCGAGATAACCGGAATAATCGGTGCCGCAGATGCCAACGCGATGCACCCGCACCAGCGCCGCCCCGGCCGCCGGCGCGCCGGGTTCCGAGAGATCGACGAAGCGCAGCTGTTGCGGCTTCTCGAGTTGGATGGCTTTCATGACTTAAGTCGCGCATTGTTAGCAGGCCGCGCGCGCGCGCGGAAGAAAGAAACGGCCCTACGGCCCCGCGCCAACTTCAGCCAAGGCACTCCACTGCAAGGAAGCCCCCTGCCCCGTGACCGCGCGAGCCTTGATTTTACGTCCCGGCGGAACGAGCAGGGGCGTCTCGTATTTCCGCCCGCTGGCGGCCAGTTGGCCCCCGGGCAAGCGCGGATCACTCCCGTCGAGGGTGTAATAGATGGAGCCGGCCGGGGCGGACCAGGCCAGGGCGTGTTCCACCTGGCGGGCGGTCGGTGCCTCGATTTCGGGATATAATCCGGCTTGGCGAAACTGCTGCAGGAGGATCGCGGTGCGTTGAGGAAAATATTGCTTCAGCAACCGTTCCGTTTCCGGGCGCCAGTGCCCGTCCCGCGTGTAGAGAACGTAAGGACCCACCTTGTAAGCATGGACATCGCGCCGGTAATCGCCCCAGCGCGCCGATTCGGCGACGATCGGTTTGTCCAGTCGACCCGTCCAGGCGCGGAACCGCTCGGCGGCGGCCGCGGGCGTCAGCGCTCCGTCGCTGGACAAGTGCCGGTGGACCCGATCCGCAAACTGGAGACGGAATTCGGCGTTTTCCCGCAACTTTTGAAAGAGGCGCGGCGGACTTTCATCGTCGTCAAACGCCAGCGTGTTCGCCTCGACTTCTTCGAGCGTCCGTTCGCCATCCCAGATAAAAAAGTGGAACAAGCCGGGCGGGTTGCGCCGGCGCGCGGCGTACCAGTTGGAAGCGTGCTGAATTCGAGGTTTACCGGTTTGCCTGGATGTTCTTTGGCCTGGAGCCGGGCCCCATCAAAGCTCCAGACTAGAAAGGCGATCCAAACAAAACCACGAATCACAATCACGCCGGCAGTCTTCCTGGAAATCCTGGACCCAGCAATGACGTTTCTGCCACCTCCCTTCCTGGCGCCACTCCGCAGCCCATTTCAAGGAGCCTGCCGCCTCCGCGGAGAATTTGGGATGCGCCCGAGAAGTCCCGATCTGCCTTGCTACTGTCCCGTCAGGCCAGATACCCTGCCATCGTGGTCCCCAAGATAATTTCTAACTCTTATCCGCTCTTCATGGGCTCGGGTGGGGTTGAATCAAACTCCGGAACATTGACAACATTATGAAGACTCTTGGCCGTCATTTCCTTCTCCTGGCCGCGATTTTAAGTCCGCAGATCGCCTCTGCCGAATTGCTCATTTATAAAGGCACGGAGACAGAAACGGTTGCCGGCGAATACAACGGAGCGCACTATAGCTTGAGGCTGATCTACATCGTGGACCACGATAGCGCGAACATCGGGCGGATTACTTATTACACGCTGAACGGAAGCAAGCGCCATTCCAAGAGCACGTTGACGAACGCCCACTTTGTGACCGTGCCAGGAGCCAATGGCAAAGCGTATACGGTAGTGGCGCGCGTTCCGACGGATTGCGAGGCGCAGTCGGATCCAAAAAGCGAGGGCGTTTATCTCGAGGGACTCAACGCAACGCTCAAAACGAACACCAATGCCACCACCCGTTTTCCCCGTATGTTCGGCGACAGCGGCCACGGGCTGAGTTTCTCGACCCGCACGGGGGAGCCTTTGCTGGTCCGGGGCAGCCTGACACTTGCTTTCCATCAGGCCGAGACCTTCCGGAGCAACCAGGCCGGGGAGACGCTCGAAGACGCACTCGACCGGCTTGCCAGATATGTCGAGTCGTTGGGCTATGTGGATTGATCGGGGTTCGGCCGCCGGCGATGGATCAGATCCGCAGAAACAATTTCCGGCGGTACATCCAGAAGAGGATGAGCCAGAAGGCGAGCAACACCGCGGCCCCTTGCGCCATCGAAGCCAACGTGTCGCCGGCCCAGGCGAAGATGTTCTGGCCGAGGTGCGTTTTCAAGGAACTGACGATGAAGCCGTCGATCAGATGGGCCATGCAGTAAGCGGCGATGGAGTTCATGCCAATGACGACGAGCGGGAAGGACCAGGCCTTCCATCCGCGAGCATCGATCACCGCGTAGAAGCCGGCCAGGAACAGGAAACACGCGCCTCCGCTCAACAGCGTCCAGGTCGGCGTCCAGATGCGCTTGACCAGCGGGCAGAGGCCAAGCCCGTGGACCGCGCCGCCCAGGGCCAGACCGAGCAGGCCGGCCAGGACCAACCGCCGGAGTTTCGCCCGGTTCGGCCATTCGCTCCGCAGCCAACCGCCGGCGATCAGCCCGAGCAGCATCGTGCCGAGGGTCGGAATAAAACTCAGCGTGAGGTAGCCGCCCCCGTTGGCGACGAATGGTTTCGCCCGGGGGAACAAGTTGAGAAACCATTGATCGAAGGCCGCGCCCAGGTTGCTGTTCTTGTTCCAGTGCGCGGCAAAGCCGCTGGCGTGATGCGGCCAGTCCGGAGGCACGCCGACTTTGGCGTAATCAAAGTCGGGAGCCGGCAACGGATAGATCGCCCAGGCCGCCCAATAGCCGACCAGCAGGATGGCCAGCGCGGCCCACTGGCATCGCCCGGAGCGGAAACCGAGCAGGAAGAGCAGCGGATAGCCGAGGCCGATCTGGGTGAGAGTGTCTTCAAAGGTCCAGTTGGTCTGAGGACGTCCGACCGAGCGCAGGAACACCCCAAGCAGGATGAGCAGGAGCGCGCGCCACAAAGCGTGGCCGGCCATGGTCAACCGGGATTGTCCGCGCGCCATGCGGCTGGCGATCGAGTAGGGCAGCGCCACCCCAACGAGGAAGGAAAACGAGGGCTGGATCAGGTCGTGTAACGAACAGCCGACCCACTCGACATGCGTGGTATTGAACGCGAGCCAATGGCAGATACGACTGTCCGGAAAGGCCGAGGCGACTTTGCTCACGTGGAGGACCTCGGCCATCATCAGGAACATCACGAAACCGCGATAAGCGTCGAGGGAAGTGAGCCGGGCCGGCGCGGGCTTTGGAGTCTGGTCCATCATGCTGAGCCTCCTTGGCTGTTCGCCGCGCCTCGGGCCCAGAAAGCGGAGCGCGGCCGGTCCCCGGCCGCAGCGCGTCGACAGTTCGGAGGCCTCAGGAAAATCCGGAAGCACTGGTCCCGGCAGGAGCGCTGCGCCCGGGGACCGGGCGCGCTCCGCGTGCGATGTTTCATGGAGAGCAATCGATTTTTCGCGCGACCCGCCGGCTCAGGCTCTCGACGCGGATCACGGCCCGCTTGTGGATGCCCCGGGCGATGAGTTCATGTTCGTCGCGGGCTTCGAGGTGGAACGTCACGCTGGCGCCTTCCGTCGCGATGACCCGGGCCTGGCAGGTCACGCGCGCGCCCAGCGGGCTGGGCGCAAGGTGGCGCAGTTCGATCTCCATTCCCACGCTGCGCTCGTTCCCTTCCAGGACCGGCTCGAGCGTTTCCCGCGCGGTCCGCTCGAGCAGGCCGATCAGCTGCGGCGTGCTCAGGATGGCCGGCATCCCATCCCCGGCAAAGTCGATCACGTGATTCGGCCCGACGAGGAATTGCCGTTGAAACTCTGTGCCAATTTTCGGTCGGGCTTTCATGGAGCGACCCCATTCAGGACTCCCGGCAGCCAATGGTCAATAAGACGTTCGCCCAAAGTTCCTGGTCCCCGGTTTGGATGGTCAGGACATGGTCCGGCGATTCCACGGCCTGGTAAAAGTCCCATTTGAGGATCGATTCGAGTTTTAGTTTCGAGCGCCCGGCCTTGAGCACCTGGCGATACTGGTCCCACACCGGGGGCTGGCCTTGGCGCGCGTAAGGATCGTCCGCCGGGATGCCCATGACGTGGATCGCATCAATCGGCACCGCGCTCAAAATGACCGCGAGGACTTGCGCGACGGTCACGATGCCGGGGGCGAGATTGAGGCAAACCAACTCGGCGTTCGGGCCCTTCCTGGTCGAGGCGGGATAATTGCCATCGGCGATGAGAATTCTCCCGTGATGGCCGGCGCGGCCGAGAATTTCGTTAATTTTGGGATGGATCAGTTGATGTCTGAGCATGGCCTGAGAGTTCAGTCCGGGCGGAACCATTTTCGAAAACTGGTCAGGGTCTGTTTGGCGGCGGTGTCACTGTCAGGCAACGGGAGGATTTCGGCAGAGAGGTAACCGGCGAAACCAATCTCGAGCAACGCTTCGGCGATGGGAGCGAAGTCCGTGTGGCCCCGGCCGGCCGCCTGGCGATTGCTGTCGGCGAAGTGAACATGGCCGAGGTCGTGGCCCGCCAGGCGCAGCGCCTGGTCGATGGAAACCTCCTCGAGGTTGGCGTGGAAGAGATCCACCAGCAGCTTCACACTTTTCGTGCGGAGCGGCTTGAGCAATTCCAGGCCGTCGACGACGGAATTGACGAGGTTGGTTTCGTAGCGGTTGAGCGGTTCGAACAACAACGACGTGCCGAGTGCATGAGCGCGCGGCGCCAATTGCTCCAGCGCTTCCCGCAACCAAGCGAACGCCAGGTCGCGCGTCACCCTGCCCTCGCTCCGCCCTTGCATCGAGCCGATAATCGCCGGCGCGCCAAAACCGCCGGCCAGGTCGACCAGGCTGGCGACAAAGGCGCGCGCCCGGACGCGCACCCGCGCCTCAGGATCGGTCAGGCGCAGCCGGTGGACCACCCAGCCGGCGCCCGTCCCGATGGCCGCCAGCTTGAGCTTGTGCTGCCGCAGCAGCCGCCGGAGTTCCTTGGCGTTGAGCGCCTCGGCGGAGGGCGGGAATATCTCGACCGCTTCGAAGCCGTGCTCCGCCGCCCGGGCGCAACTGGTGGCGAGATCATCCCAGAAGACAAACGGGCCGCCGCGCGCTTCGGGAACAAGCGAGATCGTAATGGCGCTGTGTACCATGTCGCGAGGCCGGCTACCGGGAGATGGCCACGGGCCGACAGAACGCGCCGGTGTGACCTTTGAGGTTGATGGGCAGACTCATGAATTCGAACGGCTGCGGGAGTCCGAAAACCTCGTCGGGAAAAAACAAATCTTCGACGATCCAGATCTTCGCCTGGAGCAGAATCGTGTGGGTCAGGGAATTCATCGGGTCGCGCGAGCCGGCGATGGAGTAGTGGTCGATGCCCACCGCGCGGATCTGTTGGTCGACCAGCCATTCCGCCCCGTCCGGGGAGAGGTAGGGCGAATGGTGCAACCATTCGTCGGTTTTGGCGCGCTTGTTGCCCCAACCTGTCGCCAGCAGGATGATCCGGTCGGCCAAAGGCATGGGCAATTTGCGTGAGAGCATGCTCGAGGTGAAAGGCTGGTCGGCATGCGCGGCGCGCAAATCGGCCACGACCGCCTGGCCGATGAATCCCTCGAGCGGCAATTGGTCGAGGTTCGCCCCGTCGGCCAGCTTGTGGTAGGGCGTGTCGACATGGCTGCCGGTGTGACTGGCCAGGGTGAGCAACTCAACCCGCCAGCCATGCTTGGGATGATCGGCGATGATTTCGGATTTCACCGGCGGGTGGGCCGGGCAGTTCGGGGCGCCGTCGTAGAGCGGCTGAGAGAGGTCAATTAGTTTCATGGGAAGCCTCCATGGCCATGGCGCCACGCATCGGGACCATGAAGCATTTAGACTGGTAACTGGTAACTGGTAACTGGTAACTGGAAATTGAAAACAGGGTCACACTCGGGATGAGCTTCTGCAAATCGCCAGTTACCAGTGACAAGTTACCAGTGACAAGTCGGTTCATGGGAAGGCGTCAATTGTTCTCCTGCCGGCCACTGGGCCAGGTCTCGTTGCGGATGGGCGTGAGGATATCCTGCACTTCGGCCAGGAGGCTCTGGTCGAGCGGGTCGTCAATGGACTTGACGCTCTCTTTGAGTTTCCTGGCGCTCGAAGTGCCGACCAGGGTGGTGGCGATGTCCCGGTGGGAGGTGGCGAACTGCAAGGCCAGGCGCGGCAGGCTGGTCTTGCGCTTCGCGCAATAGTCCACGGCCTTGAGACAGACATCGCGCAGCCTGGCCGGCGCCGGATGCCACTTCGGCGGACCTTTTTCGGTGAGCAATCCCATCCCCAAAGGCGCGGCGTTGATGATCCCGGCCCGCTTTTCCTTCAGATACGGGAAGAGCTGGACCAGCGTCGTGTTGGTCAGGCAGAAGTGGCAATAAGAGTGGATCGTATCCACCGCCACAGAGTCGAGCACCTTGCGAAAAACCTTCAAAGGCAGGCCGGTGATCCCGATGCGACGGACTTTCCCCTGTCGCTTGAGCTTTTGCAGCACCGGGATGGTCTCCTCGACCAGGCGCGGCACCGAGGCGAACTCGACATCCTGGCACTGGATCAGGTCGATGTGCGCCACACGCAAACGCCGGAGGCTCTCGTCCACGCTGCGCACCACCCGTTGGGGCGAGAAATCAAAATCCTTTTCGTCGACTCCATAACGGCCGACCTTCGTGGCCAGGAAATATTTTTCGCGCGGGATTTCCTTCAGCGCCTTGCCCAGGACGCTTTCCGCCATGGTCAGCCCATAGTAAGGCGCCACGTCCAGAAAATTAATGCCGAGATCGATGGCCGTATGGACCGCGCGCAGGCCGTCCTTTTCGTTGAACGCACCGTGAGTGGCGCCCAAGGGCGCCGCGCCGAATCCCAGCACAGAAACCTTCCAACCGGTTTTGCCCAACACGCGGTACTTCATGTCATGCCGGCGCAAAAGATAATCGAGCGTCCGGCCGAACCAAGAAGTTTGTGCGCCGGTAAATGGTATGGCTCATTGCTCATTGCTCATTGCTCATTGCTCATTGCTCATTGCACATTGCACATTTTTCATTGTTCGCTTGTGGGGATGGCAAAGCGACCAAATGAACAATGAGCAATGTGCAATGAGCAATGTGCAATCTGCTGGTCCGCGTCAGGACCATTGGCCCAGGCTCTCGACATACACGGCCGATCCGTCCCGCAGCCAGCCGTCCAGTTGCGCCTGATCCTTGAGCTGTTGACCGCGGAGACGGGGCACGACGACAAAGCGGCTCTCCACCTCGGGCAGGCCGGTCATATCCACCCAGAGCTTTTCAAACTGAGTCACGGGGAAAACGTCTTCCTGCCCGTGACCCCAGCGTTTTTTGACCTCTTTGAGCGTGACGTAGGTGGGCATTTTGGCCGCGAGCGCGCGGACGGCGGACGTGACTGTCGCTTCGTCGGACAGGCCGGCACGGTCGAGCGCGAAGGCCCCGAGCAATTTGTCCAGGTCGATCCAGCAACTGTTCGAGTTGTAGTAAGTGAGGACAAACTCGGCCTCCTCCCGCGGCAGGGCGAGCCCTTCGACGAGGCGGACGCGGCCATTCAGCCGGGCCAGGCCGCCCCCGCGATCTTCGATGCGACGGGTGATGACCTCGAAGGTCAGACCGGCGCCGCTCGCGATGTGAAAACCGAGCAGGGCAGGATCGAGGTCGGCGCCGAGGGTATCGATGTTATGGAGGAAGAGATACTTCAACTGGGGACGGGCGTGGCACAACTGGGCCAGCACGCCATTGCGGAGCAGGTTGGGCACTTCATACCAATGGCCGACAGGATGGAGGCATTGCCAGGGAAGATTGTCGGTATAGTCGCTGGCTTCGCCCGCCTGGCGCGCCCAGCCAATCAGCGCGGCGCGCAGGCTATCGCGGACTTTTTGCTGCTGTTCGTCGAGCACTTGCTGGGGCATTTCCTCCCAGGCAAAACGGAGATCCCGCACCGTGGGCACCAGGCGCAGACCGACCGATCGGCCCGGTGACAGGAGGAGCGGGCCCTCATAGCGGTAGTTGTTTTGGCGCTCGAGGAACTCGGCAATGGGCGTGTGCGTCAGGTAACTGGTCGTGAAAACATGGGGCGGCGCCAGGCCGACCAGGCGCGCGATCCGCCGGCTCTTGGCCAGGTGCGTTTCGATGAAAGTGCGATGGCGCCCGGCTAGCTTGCAAAATGGGTGAAGGGCCTTGACGACGCCCGCGCCCTGCGTCCAGCGGCTTCCGGCGCCCGCCGCGAGGGTGACCAGGGCGACTTCACCCCGGGCCAGCGCCTGGAGACCCAGGGATGCCAAGTCGGAACTGTCGGATTTTATCGCCGCCAGGTGGGTGAGGTCACCGGGCTTGACATCTTCGATCACCGCGCTCGGCGGCAGCCGGTTCTGCGCCAGGCCGATGCGACCCTCCTTGAGGTCGGCGCGGATTTGCTCGTGTTGCAGGCGGTCGAAGCCGTGTTGCTCCAGCAGTGCGCCCAGGCTTTGGCCGTCGGCCGTCTCGGCTTCGCTGCGCGGCAGCAGGGCATCGAAGAGATTTTGCACCATGCCGCGCAAGTCGGGCTTGGTCCGGCAGGCGGCGCCGAATTTGTCCAGCTCCGCCCGGCGCAGCGGGGAGAGCGTCCGCAGTTCCTGCCGAAGCAACGCCGGCACCGTCAGCGCGTAGTAACCGGGCGGCATGAGCGCCCCGGGGCCGCTGAGCAGGTCGGCCACGGTGCCATTCTCGTTGATGGCAAAATCATAGACCACCGGCTCCATCGCGAACGGGAAGGCATGTTGCAGTTCGCGTTTGGTGGCGGACATGATTTCCTCGAGGCGCTGTTGCGCTTCGGCCCTCTTCTCGGGCGCGAAAATAAAGCCCATCCCGCCACCGGACATCCCGCCGAGCATCCAGAATCCCCAAAAATGGTCGGCCAACTCCGCCCGCACGCGCTCGATCAGCGTTTCGGTGTAAAAGGAACTGGCCCACGGGATGATGGTCTGGATGGGCCCCTCGAAATTGCGGGTGGTCACGGCGCCGACGGCGCGCACGTCGCCCTGTTGCAGAGCGGCGAGGATTTCATCGAGCAACCCCAGCGCCTCCTGCCGGCCCCGCCATTCGGCGGCGGACCGCAGCAGGTATTTCTCCGTGACCATTTCGAGGATCGGGCCGACATGCTGCGCCATGCCACCGTGGACGAGGACCAGGCTCTCTTGCAGTTTGCGGCGCGTTTCCGGCGAAGCATCGGCGGAATCGAGAATGCGATGCCGTGGCAGGAGCCGGCCGCGGCTGATCCCCCACTCCGGGTCGCCTTCGCCCGCGACGACCCCTTCGATCAGTTTCATCCCCGGCCAGACCCCGCCGGAATCCTGCCAGCCGCCGCCGGAGCCACCGAGCCATTCGCCCAGCAACGCCCGGGCGAGCACGAGTCGGCGCTCGTGCTCCTGCAACGGGCCGGTCAGAGACACGGCCTGGCCTGTCGCTCGCATGCAAACGCTCACCAACGCCGCGAGCAGCGTCGTGGAAACCGCCAGACGCGAGCCCTTCGGAATGCGATTGACGCTGCTCACGATTTCGAGTCCGCGGCCCCGTCCGACGATGCGGCTGAGCAGTTCGGCCAGGCTCTGACCGGATCCCTCGATCCCCGGCGGCACGATGCCGCTGGCGATGACCGCCGCCTTGAGCAGTCCGAGGTAGTCCTTGGCGAAGTCGAAAACTTCGGCCAGATGCGTGATGTCGACGGTCGTGCCAAGGTCCACGCTGGTGAGGCGCAACACGGGTTCTTCCAACACCCGCAAATAGGCCTCGACCGGCGGGCGCGGAGCCGCGTCCCGATGGTGCACGCCCAGATCGATCGATATGTTGAGCACCTTGGCCCCTTCCGGGTAATCCATCCCAAGAAAAAAAATGTCGCTCCAAGCCGAATGGGTCAGATCCATGCGGACGGGCGTGCGCTCGCGCAGGATGGGGTACGACCCGTCCGGTTCCTGGCGCCGCAGCAACTCGGGACGCAGGCGCAGCGGCTGGTCGGCGGGATGGCCCATGCGGAACATCCATTGGTTGCCGCGCACCGAGCGGACGCTGCGCCGCACCTGGTCCGCCAGCGTTTGGAACGCCAGCCGATGATAGGCCGCGGCCAGGGCCGAACAAATGGCGTCACTCGGCCCCTCGGTTTCCTGGACGGACAGGAAATGATCGATGGCTTCCTCGAAGCGGCGCCGCAGCAAGTGTTCGTAACCCCGGAAAGGAACCAGGCCGGCCGAGGCGCCCGGCGCCGCATTCGTGGACTGGAAAAACCGGGCCGGCAAATGGAAGCGGTGGAGGGCATAGAGAAATGACAGGGCGCGAACGCGCTCGTAGAGGTTCTCGCGGCGACGCCGGAACGCATCCAACTCGGCGCATTGGCGCAGCAAGTCGGTCACCGAAAGATTGGCACAGGCCGCGTCGAGCGATTGGTTGCGCACGGCGGGGTCGGCGGAAGTGATGATGTGGGTGAGCGGCTGCATGTCGCGTTCAGTGGCCTGAAGGTCACAAAACGACCGGGGAGCGTCAACTGTGCTTCAGCGCAACGTCCGTTGGAAAAAGTCCACGAGCTGTTCGGCGACAAACTGGTTGGCGCGTTCCCCGCCGAAGCCATGGCTTTGGCCGGGCTGGATTTGGAGTTCGTAAGGCCGTCCGGCCCGGATCAACGCATCGAGGAAATTCATGGTGTTCTGCAGATGCACATTGTCGTCGGCCGTGCCGTGGATGACGAGCAGTTTGGCCTGGAGCTTGTTCGCCGCGGCCAGCGGAGAGCTGGTCAGGTAGCCGGGCGCGTTGGCCGCGGGCGTTTGCATGTAGCGCTCCGTGTAGATCGTGTCGTAGTATTTCCAGTCCGTGACGGGCGCGCCGGCCACCCCGGCTTTGAAGACGTCCGGAGCGTGCGTCAGCGCGTAGAGCGTGAAGTACCCGCCGTAGGACCAGCCCCAAATCCCGAACCGGTTCGTGTCCACAAAAGGCAGCGACTTCAAGTAGGCGACCCCGGCGAGCTGATCGGCCAGTTCGTTCGTCCCGAGATTCCTGTAAACGGCCTTTTCCCAGGCGTGACCGCGCCCCCAGGAACCGCGGTTGTCCAGGGACCAGACCAGAAAGCCTGCTTGCGCGAGCAACTGGTGGCGCGCCATGACCGCTGGCCACTGGTTGCGGACGACCTGCGCTTGGGGCCCGCCGTAGACGTAAACGATCACCGGATACCGCTTCGCGCCATCGAAGCCGGCGGGCTTGGTCAGTTGCCCGTAAAGTTTCGCGCCGTCCGCCGCCGTCACTTCGTGGAATTCCGCGCTGGCGGTGGCGTAGTCCTGCCAACGGTCGGCCCGCTGGTCGAGCACGGCCACCAACGTGCCGTCCGCCCGCCGCACTCGGATGGAAGGCGGCGCATCCACCGAAGAGAAGCTTTCCAGCAGATATCGGCCGTCGGGTGACAGTTTCTGGAAATGCGTGCCGGGTTCACCCGTGAGGCGCTCCCAGTTCGATCCGTCGATCCGGGCGCGGTAGAGCTGGCGTTCGCGTGGATCTTTCTCCGTCGCGGAGAAATATGCCCACTCGTTGGCGGCGTCGATCTCATAAGGCCTCCCGCTCCAGGACTGGGAGAAGACCGGTTCGATCTGCCACGGGCCGGCGGTCAGCGGCCGCAACAGGGTGCCGTCGTCCTGGTAGAGGTAGCAATGGTACCAGCCGTCGCGCTCCGTCGCCCAGAGAAAGCGTTTGTCCTTCAGGAAGCGCGGCGGGTCGAACACGTTAATCCAGCACGGATCGCTTTCCCGCAACAGCACGCGGGGCTTGCCCCAGCTGGTCTTCCACAAACGGACAGTGAGTTGGTTCTGGCCCCGGTTGAGCGTCATCACGGCGGCGCCTTTGCTGTCGGGCGTCCAGGAGAACTTCGGCAGCACATATTCGACACCGGCGTCCAGGGCCATCGAGCGCGCGAGCGGCTTGGGCTGGCCGATGTGGACGACGCAAACCGACGGGACCGGGTTGGGGTCGCCGGCTTTGGGGTAGCGCTGCTTCCGGATCGTGGGATGAGTGCGCAGAAAGTCGGTGATCGCATACTCCGGCACGGGAGTTTCATCCAGACGCAGGTAAAGAATCTTCCGCCCATCGGGCGACCATTCGTAGGCCCGGGCCGAACCGGTCAGGTGTGAGAATTCCTCGCCGTAAGCCCAATCGAGTTTCCCGTTGAGCACATCGTCGCTGCCATCGAAGGTCAGTTGCCTGGCCCGACCGGAAGGCACGTCGATCACAAAAAGATTGTTCCGCTTCACGAAGGCCACGTGCGTTCCGTCGGGTGAAAAAGTCGGCAGTTCCTCCGCCGCGGCATCCTGGGTCAGGCGTTGCGTGTGGCCTGAAACCATCGGGATCCACCATAGATCATTGGCGCTGGCGACGAGGATCGCGTCACCCGAGGGCGACCATTGGTAACTGGAAAGGGAAAGGGGGGCCAAATTGGTCGAGACGCGATGGGCCGCGGGATTGAAGAGAACGCGCTCTTCGCGCCGTTCCACGTCGTAGCCCCAAAGAACAGTGTTGGTGGTCTTTCCCTCTGCTTTGGGACGAAGATAACTGACCAGTCGGCCGGAAGGGTGCCAGAGCGCGCGCGTGAGATTGGTGGAAACTTCGGATTGGCTGATGATTTTCGCGGTAAAGCGGTTGGTCCCGCCAAAGGCCGTCGCCGCGCTGATGACCAGCGCCGTCACGACAAGCCAGGCCGCACGGTAAGCTGCTTCGATGCGGGATGAAGCCGGGTCTCGGCGCATGCTACCTGGCTTTCGCCGCCAGCAATTCCACCAGGCCGCTCAGCACTTCATCGCGATCCTGCCCGTCGAGCGCCAGGGCAAGTTGGGCGGCGAGCAAGCCGTATTTTGCGCCGATGTCATAGCGGCGACCTTGCAGTTCACAGGCCAGGTAGCGCTCGCGCGCGGCCAGGTCGGCCAGCGCCGGAGAAAGGTGGACCCCGCCGGCGGGACCGGCGCGCGCGACCTCTTCAGCCAGCAAGTCCATGACCACCGGTGTCAACAGGTGCATGCCGAAAAAGCAGAGGTAGTGTCCCGCGCGAAGCCCGGGGACGATCAGCCGCTCCTCGGCCTGGGTCGGCGTCGGTTTCTCCACGACTTCGGAGATCTCAAAAAGTCCCTTGCGCCCGGCGACCAGTCGGCCACCGACCGCTCCGTAGAACGGCAGTTTGCTTTCGTGGGTGGCCTGGACGGCCGAGACGCTGCAGTTTTCTGCCGCGGCCACGGCGACGAGCTGCTGCGCGCAGCGCTGCTGGCTGCCGCTCACGTAAAGATGATCGCCGACGAGCAGGAGGAAGGGCGTGCGGCCGACAAAGTCGCGGGCGCAACTGACGGCGTGACCGTAGCCAAGCGGCGCGGGTTGCTCGAGGAACTGGATCCGCTTGGCGTAGGTGCCGGCCGCATTGGCGTAGGCCGCCTGGTCTCCCGGACAGACGATCACGCAGATGTCATCCACGCCCGTTTGCAGGATTTCCTCCACGATGATTTGCAGGGCGGTTTTGGTAACGCCATCGCGATCCACCAGGCTCTGCAACGGGAGGGTTCTCTGAGTTTTGCCGGCGGCGGTGATGATGGCCTTTTTGATTTCCACGAGGAACCCGTTCGTTACAACGGGCAGACCGTCCCAGATTGATTCCGGTTCGTCAATCCGGCCGTGCGGCTGTCGGTCCGAAAGGTTATTCTCGTGGTCCGAGCAGACCAAAAATGGGCGGCCATTTGACGATACACGAGCCGGCTTGAGGCCACCCAGGTTGTGGACTTCAGGCGGTGGCGAGAACTTTTACTTCCTTCTCCAGCCGCTTTCCGATGCGCTCCTGTTCCACTTCGAGGTCGTAGTGCGACTGAAGATTCAGCCAGAACTGCGCGGACATCTTGAAATACCGGCCGAGCCGCAGCGCGGTGTCGGCCGTGATGGCCCGCTGGCCCTGCACGATTTCATTGATACGGCGGGGCGGCACGCCAATGTCCAACGCGAGCCGGTATTGGCTCAGTCCAAACGGCTTCAGGAAATCCTCTTGAAGAATTTCGCCGGGCGTGATGTTTGCGAGCCGCTTGTTCTTCATAACGCCCTTCAATGGTAATCCACAATTTCGACCTCCGCATGAGTCGCTTTTGGGACGCGAGAATCTTTCCATAGCCGTTTATGGCAGGCGCGATTAGGCGTAAAGGCCTACACAAAAGATTGTTCACTTGGTCCGACCAGAACCACACTGCAACGACGGTGCACACCCGTTTTCCGTCGGGATCCGGATCGATTGCCTTGCCCGGCTCACCGACGTCACCGACGCAGCAGGAAAGGAATCGTTTTGACGTGGAACGCAACGAATGTGAGCCTTTGTTTATCTACGGGCTACTGGCGCCGGAGCCTGACACCCGTGGCAGCCCGTGTGAGAATTCCAGCACAGAGAACTTCGGGGCTTGTGTCGTTGCCCGGCCAAAGTCCTGTGAAAATGACGAAGAATAAGGTGACTCTCGCCGGAGTGGGGATCGCGGTAGTTCTCCCACTACTCTGGATTGCGCACCGGAACCCGAATCCGCTTCCACCAGAAGTTCGCGCCGATCGTGTCATCGTCGAGAAATCAGCGCGTCGATTGATTCTGTTCCGAGGCTCCACACCGCTGAAGACCTACACGGTCGCGCTCGGTCGCGCCCCGGTCGGCCCGAAGCAACAGGAGGGCGACAAACGAACGCCAGAGGGATCTTACACGATTGACCGCCGGAAGGACCGGAGCAGTTTTCACCGCGCACTTCATATTTCCTATCCAACACCACAGCAGTCGGCTGCGGCTGCCGCGCGCGGGGTAACAGCCGGTGGCGACATCATGATTCACGGCCTCCGCAACGGTTTCGGTTGGATTGGGGCTTTTCACCGAATTGCAGATTGGACAGCCGGCTGCATCGCTGTCACCGACGCAGAGATCGAGGAGATTTGCCGCGCCGTTCCAGATGGCACTCCTATTGACATTGTCCGGTAGACCTTTGCATGCCCAAGCCGCCTCTTAAGAGCCCTGCCGCGAACCGCCGCCCCGCCGGGTTGCCAGCCGTTGCGATTGCGTCGCGGGCAGGTTGGCACGGTGGTGATGACCTATGACGGCACCGCGTTTGAAGTCGAATTCGCGGATCGCGACGGTCGCGCCTACGCCCTGCTTCCAATCCCCGCCGACAAACTTCTCACGCTGCGCGACACGCCAGAACCCGCCGTGGCGTAACCGAAGCGGCATCCGGTCACAACAAGGCAGGCTCGCCGGGTTCTCCAACGACCACTTATGGCCGGCTCGATTAGGCGTAAAGATTTAAACAAAAGATTGTTCGCTTGGTCCGACCAGAACCTCACCACGCGGTACCTGCGAACATCCTCAGTGACTTGACATCCGAGGTTTGACCATCATGATGTTCGCGTGAGAACCACATTGACGCTTGACGCGGATGTCGCTTCCAAAGCTCGCAAGACGGCGGCCAAACTGGGCAAACCCTTCAAGGTAGTGATCAACGCCGCGCTGCGCCTGGGCCTGGATCAGCTGCTCCAGCCGCCCGCTGCCAGGCCGTATCGCACCAAGCCCCGACCCATGGGGCTGCGCCAGGGCTTCAGCTATGACAACGTCGCCGAGCTGATCGCGCGCGCCGAAGGCGAGGACTATCAATGATCCTTGTCGATGCGAACGTGCTTCTTTACGCCGAAGACAGCCTGTCGGCCCACCACGCGGCGGCGCGCTCCTGGTGGGACGAGCAGCTGTCGGGCACCGGGCCGGTCGGTCTCTGCTGGCCAGTGCTGACGGCTTTCATTCGCATCACAACCAACCCCCGCCTGCATCAGCGTCCGCTCACGGTGGACGAAGCGTGCGAGCGGGTGCAGAGCTGGATGGATCAATCCTGCGTCCAATTGCTGCACCCGACCGAACACCACTGGCGGTTTTTCCAGCAAATGCTTCGCAGCGGCAACGCGATTGCGCCGACTTGAAAAGCGCCGCCGATGGCGTTACGGCTCGCATCTGTTGAGCGTTGTGGAGTGAATTTCGATTCCGGGGTGCGGGTTTTCCCAAGTCTTATGGAAAGGTTGTTTGGCCCCTTTGCTCTCCCAGGCAACCGTGGCATCGGTTCCCACCGCATGGCGGTTTCTTTAAAATCCAAGGTGTTAAGGAGCTTGATCCCTTCTTCACAACCCACGGCAGTGCGCCGGCCGTCCGGTGAAAACGACAGCCCCCATTTGAAAGGCGACTCGAGCTTTTTCCACAACTCCGCCTCCAGCTTTGCCGCCACGCTCCAGGTCTCCGTGTCCCACTGCAGCAGCCCGTTCGTTGCTCCCGTCACCAGAAACTTCCCATCGGGTGAAAACTTCGCGACCCTGACTGCGTCCGGCAACCGCCGAACGGATCGAAAGCCTTTTGCTTCCCACAGCCAGACTTTGGTTCCGGAGGCCGTTACGAGGAGCTCGCCAACCGGCGAGAAGGCGACGGAGCCACGCTGAGCCGTGGGAGTGGTGCAATGGTTGGTAAGCCCCGGCAGGGGCGACAGTAACAAGGCTAGCAATTCTTTCGCCGCTCCGCGGCTCTTCCCCTTCAACGCCGGCCCCCCCACGGCTAGCGCCGTGGGCTACTTTCTGGCGCTGCTCCGCAGCTAACGGCTTGGACTCCGCTGCCCCGAACCCTTCCAAGCAACCTTTACGCTGCAGGCCAATCCAATTTAGTTACTCCCCCGCTTCCGCCGCAACGCGGGTGGTTTGCTGGGATGCGCCCCGACAGAATATCATTCTGGCAAAGTGGTTGACAGGTGAACAGTCGGCTGATGAACATGGCGCGAGTGCGCGGTTAGCTCAGTGGTAGAGCACTACCTTGACACGGTAGGGGTCACAGGTTCGAACCCTGTATCGCGCACCATCATTTTGGGGGGCTTCGATCAAAGCAGGCTGGAACTCAGGACAATTCCGCACCGAGCGCGGTGGCAAGGTCATTCGTAATTATCCCTCTCTGGTCTGCATACCGTAGCAGCCTCTGAAACGTCGGCCCGGTATTAGCGAAGATGAGCGGAGATGAGCGGTTCAACCTCTCACCTGAGCAGTGACCGCCATTCGAGCGCAGCACGCCGCCCAAAAAGGTGAGCGCTCCGGGCCGGCATTCGCCTCATCCGCATCATCCGGACGCCGGGCGCCGCAGCCTTCTGCGCGTGGCTTTGCCGACGAACCAGCCCAGCGCGAGAATCCCGAGCGCGGCCAGCAGGCCCGCCGCGCGCCAGGCGCGCCGTTCGCGTCGCGCTTCGTCGAAGCGCCGCAGCACTTTTGCCGACTCGGTGTCGGTCAGGCCCATCGCCTGGATGCGTTGTTCGACGCGATCGGCCACCTTCATGGCGCCCGGAAACGTTGTCCACGTCCAAAACCGCAATGACGGCCGGAAGTAACCCAGCTCGTTGAGCAGCGACACCGGAAAGAGGAACGACGAGCCAAGCGTGTCTTCATCCATCATCTTGAAAGAGCCGTCGGCGTTCATCGTATCATGCAAACAGAAGTCCAGCATGCGGCGCATCTCCACGCGCGCGAGTTCACGTTGTTCCTTCGACATCCTTGGCCAGCCCACCCGGAAGAGCCGGACGACATCGTAGTTGTGGTGGTTCGACGGCACGCCTTCCTCGAGCCAGCCGAACGGATATTCGTAATCTTTCATGGCGAGGAGTGTCCGCATCATTTCCGGGACGCGCCGAATCGAGTCGCGCCGATAGGAGACGATGTGGAAGGTAATGCTCAGGTCGGCCGTCTTGCGGATCGAGCCGTCCGGCAGCCGATACCAGCCGCCAAAGAAACCCGTCTCAGGGTCCTGCCACATCTTGTCTTGGTAATCGAACAGGGCCTGCTTGAGCTCTGGCGGGAAGCGATAGTTGTGCGCGACGTGACCGACGATAAACCGTTCGATGGCGGTGATGGCAATGTTCAATTCGAAGCGGTGGTCCAGTCCGGTCTTGCGCACTTCGGAAATCCGCAGCGAATCGAGGTAGGCGCGGAGCTTTTCGGGGGTGTTGATGCGATCGAGAATCTTGAGGTCGTATGGGACGGGCTGGCCGCGTTCGTCGCGGTCCTCCACTTCTTCAATCGTAGAATCCAGTTTCAGGAACCAGGCCTCGCTGCAGTGATCGAAACTGCCATCACGCGCGAGCTGCTCGCGCGCGTCGGGCGGGTCGGCCGGACGCGCCAGCATTTCACGAAGTTCGCGCAAGCGGCGCTCGATGCGGTCCCAGTGGGCGGAATAGAAAGTGAGCCAGCGTGCTTCGAGAAAGATCTGGCGCGAGCACGGCGTGGCTCGGCCGCGGGCGCTTTGGCGCGCCAGTTCGCGTTGCAGTTCCGCGAGTTGTTGCGCGTATTGGTGGTGCTTCTCAGGATAGGCAGGGTCGAACGCGGTGAGTTCCGAGATGGGATCGTAGCCGAAGATGTTACGCGACTCGGCGCGGGTTTGCGGCGCAACGTTTGTCTCCGCGCGCGACACGGTGATGAGCAGGACCACGCCACAAATCAAGGTCCCGAAAGACGCGAGTGGCGCCAACACACGCTTCGCGGTGGCAAGCGGTCCTCTCACTCGTATCGCAATGCCTCCATCGGATCGATTTTCGTGGCGCGCCGAGCCGGCAGCCAACAGGCGATCAAAGCGACGCTCAGGAGCAGGAGCGACACGGCGGCAAAGGTTCGCGGGTCAGTGGGTTTGATTTCATAGAGCAAATTGGCCAACAACCGCGTCAGCGCGAGGGAGGCCAGCAAGCCAAGGCCGAGCCCAGCCAACGCCAGCCTCATCCCGCGACCAATCACGAGCGAGAGCACCCTGCCCTTGGGCGCTCCGAGCGCCATGCGAACACCGATCTCGTGGGTCCGTTGCGCGACGATGTAGGCGAGCACACCGTAAAGTCCCCCGGCCGCCAAGACCAGCGCCACCATTCCAAACAGGCTGAGCAACCAGGTCTGGAAACGGGGCTGCGCCACCGTCTCCCCAAGAATATCATCCATGGTCCGGATTACCGGCGGAGGCAGTTGAGGGATGACCGATTTGACTTCTGCGCGGATCGAGGCGGCGAGGGCCCCGGGGTCGCCCGTGGCCCGCACCAGGACCGTCGGGTTTTGCATCGGCCATTGTTCATACGGCCGGTAAATTTCCGCGACCGCCATCGGCTCGATCGTCAGGGTCTTCACGTCGCCGACGACGCCGACGATTTCGCTCCAGAGACGCAGCCCGAAGCGGTCGGTCGCGACCAGCGATGAGGCGCCGGACTCCTCCATCGCGAGAAATTTTCCGAGAGGGTCTTCGTTCGGGAACACGCCGCGGGCCAATGTTTCGTTGATGAGCGCGACGCCAGGTGCTTCGAGCGTGTCGGCGTCGCCAAACCAGCGTCCGCGCAGCAACGGCACGCCGAGGGCGCGAAGGTAATCCGGGGTGATGCCCTTGTGGTCGGCGGTGGGTCGTTCCTCCGGCGGCGAAGGCGGACGGCAGAAAACGGCAAAGGTCTGGTTCGGCGGATTGCGGTCGCGGCGGGGCAAGCCGCTGGCGGCGCCCACGAGCTGCACACCGGGCCGCGGGCGCAGCCGCTCGAGCAACGCCCGCAGAGGGACCTGCGGACGCGTCGCGGTGGGCCGGACCCAGGTGGAAAAGCCAGAAACCGAGAAGTCGAGTTCCGCCGTGCAGAGGTGTTCGGGTTGGAATCCGCGCTCGGTTCGCAACAGCCGGGCAAAGCTCTGGAGCATCAGCCCTGCGCCGACGAGCAGCACGAGAGACAAGGCCACCTCCGCCACCACCAGGAGGCCGCGCAGCCGGCCGGTGGTCCCACTGGCGGACGCGGTCCTCCCGCTCTCCTTCAGGGTCGTGCTCAAGTCAGGCCGGGAGAATTGCCAGGCCGGTGCGAGGCCGAACAGCACGCCGGTGAGAGTGGAAATGAGCAGCGTGAAGCCCAGGGCGGTTCCGTCGACCGTCACGTCCGAGAGCCGCGGGATGTTGGCGGGACTGGCGGCGACAAAGAGGTGCACTCCCCACCAGGCGAGCAGCGCGCCCAGTCCGCCGCCGAGCAGGGCCAGCATGAGGCTCTCGACGAGCAACTGCCGTATCACGCGCCGGCGGCCGGCGCCGAGCGCGAGGCACAGGGCGACTTCCTTCTGCCGCGCCGCCGCCCGGACGAGCATCAGGTTGGCGACGTTCGCGCAGGCGATCAGGAGCACACCGGCCACCACGCCCCACAGCACCAGCAGCCCCGACTTCAGATTCGGTCCCAGTGCCTGGTCCAGCAAAGGCACCACCGCGACTTCATCGCTGATGACGGCTTCGGGATGCGCCTGTTTGATCCGCGCCTGGATCGTGTTCAACTCGGCACGCGCTTGTTCCAGGCTCACACCGGGTTTAAGGCGCGCGATGACGTTGTGCCAGTGCGCCGAGCGCCGTTCATCCAGCCGGACGCCCATCCAACCCAGCGGCAACCACAGTTCGCAACGGCTGGGAAGCCCGAACCCGGGCGGCATCACTCCAACGATGGTGTAGTCGCGCCGGCCATAAGTATCCACCGTCAAGATCCGGCCCAGCACGTTCGAATCACCGCCGAAATGCCGCTGCCACAGTCCATGACTCAACACCGCCACCCGGTCCCCTTTCAGCCGATCCTCCTCCGGGAAAAACGCGCGGCCCAGGAGCGGCTTCACCCCGAGCGCGGGGAAAAGACTGGCCGAGGCATAGCTGCCGTGGACCTTGGCCGTGCCATCGCGCAGCACAAGATTGAAGTCGGTGCTGCCCTGCCAGCCGGGGCTGACGGCCATCTGCTCGAAGGCCTGGCTCTGCTCGCGCCAATCGAGGAAATTGGGGCCGCTGACCAATCCCTGCTCCAGACCCCGCCCGGCGCTGCGCTCCCAGAGCGTGACCAGCCGGTCCGCCTGGGGGTACGGCAAAGGCCGCAACAAGACCGCGTTCACCACGCTGAAAATGGCCGTGTTCGCCCCGATCCCCAGGGCCAGCGTGAACAGACCCACCGCCGTGAAACCGGGATTCTTCAACCATTGGCGCAAGGCGAATTTGAGGTCGTTCATGGTTGGTTGAATCGTTAAATCGTTAAATCGTTGAGTGGTTGAATCGTTGAGTCGTCGCTTCCATCGCGTGCTCACGCCATCAAGCCATCACGCCATGAAATAATTTTTCATCTGGTCATCAGGCGGCAACCAGTTGCAGAATGAAGGAAAGTTGCCTGGCAACGCCATGAGTTTCAAGGATACACCGATTCGGCGCAAGCTGATGACGAGTTTCTTGCTGGTCAGCGGAGCAGTGCTGCTCCTGACATGGACGGCGTTTTTTGTCTACGAGTTCGTGGCGGTTCGGCAGGCCACCGTCCACCATCTTTCCATCCTCGGAGACATCATCGCGAACCACGCGACGGCCGCGCTGGCCTCGGGGAACCAGGACGGGGCGAAAGAAGTTCTCGCCGCGCTCAAAGCGGAACGGCATATCGTGGCTGCCTGCCTCTATGACCGTGAGGGCCGACAGCTCTCCAGATATCCTTCAGACCTGCCCGCGGAGGCTCTTCCCGCCACGCCGGAAACGGAGGGTTATCGAATTGGAAAAGCGCATCTTGCCGCGTTTCATCCGGTCGTGCAAGGCGGCCAGCGGCTCGGCACTCTCTACCTCCAGTCTGACCGCGGCGCCATCCAGGAACGACTCCGGCCCTACGCTGGCATTGCCCTGGCCGCGTTGCTCGTTTCCTTTTTGCTGGCCTACACGCTTTCCAGGGTTTTGCAGCAGCAGATTTCGCGACCCATCCTGGCCCTGTCCGCCACCGCCAGGGCTATCTCCGATCGCCGCGATTATTCGGTCCGGGCCAGCAAACTGGGCGGAGGCGAATTGGGCCTGCTCACCGAAGCGTTCAACCAAATGCTCGGGCAAATCCAGGAGCAAAACCGGGTTCTGCGTGAAAGTGAGGCCCGGGTGCGCGCCGTCTTGAACTCCGCGCTCAGCGCGGTCGTGGTGATCGATCCCGCCGGCACGATCACCGACTGGAATGAGCCGGCCGAAAGAATGTTTGGCCGAACGCGCGCCGAGGCCATCGGACAGAACCTGGCCGAGACGATCATCCCCCTGCGCTACCGGGAGGCGCACCGTCGCGGCATCGAACGTTTCCTGGCCACGGGCGAAGGTCCGATCCTGAACCGCCTGCTCCAGATGAGCGCCTTGCGCCGTGACGGCAGCGAGTTCCCCGTCGAGTTAGCCGTCAGTCCGCTGAAGACGGGCGACGCGGTGACGTTCTGCGGCTTCATCACCGACGTGACTGAGCGCAAGCGGATGGAAGAGGCGCGCGAGCAGTTGGCGGCGATCGTGGAGTCGACCGATGACGCGATCCTCACCAAGACCCTGGACGGGGTGATCACCAGCTGGAATCCAGGCGCGGAGAAATGTTTCGGTTACACCGCGCAGGAAGTCGTGGGCAAACCGATGCTCATGCTCATTCCGCCCGAGCGCGCGCATGAAGAACCGGAAATCCTGGCCCGCATGGTCCGCGGAGAGCGCATCCATCATTTCGAGACCGTCCGGGTTGGGAAAGGAGGGAAACGGATTGACCTCTCGGTGACCATTTCTCCGCTCAAGAATAGTCAAGGGGAGGTCATTGGCGTTTCAAAAATCGCGCGCGAGATCACCGAGCGCAAGCAAGCCGCGGCCAGCCTGGAGGCCCAATTGAGCCGGTTCAACCTGCTGCACCGGATCACGCGGGCCATCGGCGAACGGCAGGATCTGCCCAGCATCTTCCAGGTCGTCATCCGAAGCCTGGAGGACAACTTGCGGATCGACTTCGGCTGCATCTGTCTCTATGATCACGCGACCGAGCTCTTGACGGTGATTAGCGTCGGAGCACGAAGCGAGGCGCTGGCCACGGAACTCGCCATGACCGAGCAGGCCGGCATTCCCATTGATCCAGACGGCCTGGCCCGCTGCGTGCGCGGCGATCTGGTTTACGAACCGGATCTCAGCCAGGTGCAATTCCCGTTTCCGCAACGGCTCGCGCGAGCTGGTTTGCGTTCCCTGGTGGCGGCTCCGCTGCTCGTGGAAAGTCAGGTCTTCGGCGTCCTGGTGGCCGCGCGGCACGCGGCCCAGGGCTTCAGCCGGGGCGAGTGCGAGTTTCTCAAGCAGTTGAGCGAGCACGTCGCGCTGGCGGCGCATCAGGCCAGGCTGCACGGAGCGTTGCAACAAGCCTACGACGACCTGCGCCAGAGCCAGGACACCGTCATGCAGCAGGAGCGGCTGCGGGCCCTGGGGCAAATGGCCAGCGGCATCGCCCACGACATCAACAACGCCATCTCGCCCGTGGCGCTCTACACCGAATCGCTCCTGGAGCGCGAGCCCAACTTGAGCGACCGGGCGCGGGACTACCTGGCCACCATTCAGCGCGCCATCGAGGACGTGACGGAGACTGTCGCGCGCATGCGAGAGTTCTATCGCCAGCGCGAACCGCAACTGGTTTTGGCGCCAATCGATTTGAACCGGATGATCCGCCAGGTCGTGGACCTGACGCGTGCCCGATGGTGCGATCTGCCGCAGGAACACGGCATCGTCATCCAGCTGCAAACCGAGCTTGAGCCGAACCTGCCCAGCATCATGGGGGCCCAGGGCGAAATCCGCGACGCGCTCACCAACCTGGTTTTCAACGGGGTGGACGCGATGCCGGAAGGGGGCACTTTGACGCTGCGCACGCGCGCCATTCCCGCCCCGGAATCGTCCCAGCAGGGGCCATCGATCGGATGGGTGCACCTGGAGATTTGCGATACGGGTGTGGGCATGGACGGGGAGACGAAGCGTCGTTGCCTGGAGCCGTTTTTTACCACCAAAGGCGAACGCGGCACCGGTCTGGGCCTGGCCATGGTCTATGGCATGGTGCGGCGGCATAGCGCCGACATTGAAATCGACAGCGAGCCCGGCCAAGGCACCACGGTGCGCTTGATCTTTGCGGTTTCCGCTCCCGTCGTCACCCCCACGGGCCGTCCCTCGACCCCGCTGATCCCGGCGCGGCGCTTGCGCATTCTCGTGATCGACGACGACCCGCTCCTGATCAAGTCGCTGCGCGACACCCTCGAAGCAGATGGCCATCTCGTCACCGCGACGGACGGCGGGCAGGCCGGCCTCGATGCCTTCAAGTCTGCCCAGGAGGGTGGTGACCCGTTCGAGTTGGTGTTGACGGATCTGGGCATGCCGTATGTGGACGGGCGCAAAGTCGCCGCGACGGTCAAGGCGGCGTCGCCGACCACGCCGATCGTCCTGCTCACCGGCTGGGGCCAGCGCCTCAAGGCCGAAAACGACATGCCGCCGCATGTGGATCGCGTGCTCAACAAACCGCCCAATCTCCACGACCTGCGCACCGCGCTCGCCGAGTTGACGGCCAGCGCCAGCGGGGCCAGAAAACCATGAACTGGACCATGACCCGGATCCCGATTTCACGACGCCCCTTTCGCCAATCAACCGCTGAACTTCAAGCCGGCAAGCCAGCTTATGCCCTCCCCTCCTCTCGCCAAATTGCTCATCGTGGACGATGAAGCGGCGCAAATGACAGCGCTCTGCGACACCCTCGAATACCAGGGCTACGCGACCACGGGTTTTACGATGGCCAAGGATGCGTTGGCGGCCCTGCACGAGCAGTCTTTCGATCTCGTCCTCACCGATCTCATGATGCCGGAAATGGACGGCATCGCTCTGCTGCGCGCGGCGCAGGAAGCAGACCCCAACCTGGTCGGCATCCTCATGACCGGTCATGGCACGATCGACACGGCGGTCGAAGCGATGAAGGTGGGCGCGCTCGATTACATCCTCAAGCCCTTCAAACTGAGTGGCATTTTGCCTGTGCTCACGCGCGCCCTGGCCGTGCGGCGGCTCCGGATGCAAAACAAGGAACTGGAGCAACGGGTGCGCGAACGCACGCTCGAGTTGGAGGCGGCGAACAAGGAGCTGGAAGCCTTCTCCTACTCGGTCTCGCACGACCTGCGGGCTCCCTTAAGAGCGATCGACGGCTTTTCCGAGATCCTCCTGCGCGACTACGCGGCGCAGTTGCCGGAGCCGGCCCAACGCCTCCTTCGGATCGTCTATGGCAGCGCGCAAAAGATGGGGCAACTGATCGAGGACCTGCTCAATTTCTCCCGGCTGAGTCGCCAATCGCTGAGCAAAAGGCCGGTGCACTTCGCTGGGCTCCTCCAGCAGGTGCTCGACGAATTGCAGCAGCAACGCCAAGGCCGCCAGGTCGAAATCCGCATCGGCCAGTTGCCCGATTGCGTGGGCGACCCCGCCTTGCTCAAACAGGTGCTGGTGAACCTGCTTTCCAACGCGCTCAAGTTCACCCGGCAGCGGGAACAAGCCTTGATCGAAGTCGGCTGCCAGGACCAATCGAACGAGCGGGTTTACTTCGTGCGCGACAACGGGGCGGGCTTCGAGATGGATTACGCCGAGAAATTGTTCGGCGTCTTTCAGCGGCTCCATCGCGCCGAGGAATTCGAGGGCACGGGCATTGGGTTGTCCATCGTGCAACGGGTCATCCACCGTCACGGCGGACGGACCTGGGCGCAGGGGAAAGTCGATGAGGGCGCCACCTTCTATTTCAGTTTGCCCAAGCTCGATCCGGGTCTTCCATCTTCCCCGACGCTCTCCCCCTGAACCTCCTGATTGCGGATTGCGGATTGCGGATTGCGGATTGCGTACTTCGCCACCGTTCTTGGTCCGGTTGCGAAGGCGCCAATGGCCAATGACCAATGACCAATCAATGACCAAGCCCCAATGCCCAAAGCTCGACTCAAGCAGCCGAATCGGCCGGCGTCCGCGCGACTTGGTCATTGGACATTGGTCATTAAAGAGGAGGATTAGAACACGGCCGCGCTGGGAGGAGGCCAGGCTTGATTCAATGGCAGTGGAGGAGCCCTCCGTTCGGCCTTCGTTCGGCTTACGTGGTCAGCGGAGTGTGGCTGTCGTAACTGATGGGCGGCACAACTCGACCATCGCCTGTCTTGATGGTGCGCGTGCGGTCGTCGAAGTAGAGCATGAGGCCAAGGCGCTCGGACATTTCCGCCAGGCACAAAACAACGTGCGCCCGAATCGCCAGGTCGACGTTGGCCAGGGGCGTGCCCCCGGAGCGGACGGAGTCAAACCAGTTCTTTTCCAGTCGCGGAATGCTGGCCAGGGGCAGCGGACTGCTGAATTCTTCGGCGTTCAGCTCTTCCGAGAAGATGCGTTCGGGCTTCATCTCCATCTTGTTTTGTCCGGATGACAAGTAAAGCGTCCCTTTGCGGCCGCGAATCACATCCGGCAGCCCCTGTTCGTTGACCGTGCTGCCGGCGATCACGAAAGTCAGGCCGCCCGGAAATTCGGCCAGCAGGTGCGTGGTGTCGGCGATTTCGCGGTCGGTCGACACCTTGCGCGTGCCCGTACAACAGACGCGCCGAGGGAACTCCGCCTGACCGGTGGCCAGCATCAAGGGCAGGAATTTGTGGGGGAGCAAATTGCCCAGGATCCCCGAGTTGTAGTCATAATATTTGTGCCAGCTGAAGTAACGGTTCGGATCGAACGGGACCTGGGGCGCTTTGCCCAGCCAGCGCGTCCAATTCAGGTTGTTCTCGCTGGCGTCCGGATCGACCGGGTAAGTCCACTCGCTGTTTTTGGGATTGTTGCGACAGTAGGATCCCTGCGCCCAGACCAGCGGACCGATCTTGCCCTCCCGAATCCATTCCGCGGCCTTGTGGTACATCGGGTCGGCGCAATATTGGGAGCCGAGCTGGAAGACTTTCCCGGTGCGCTTGACGGTGTCGAGAATGCGGAAACCTTCCTCGAGATAACGGGCCAGCGGCTTTTCCCCGTAGACGTGCTTGCCCGCCTCGAGCGCGTCGATCGCGACGTCGGCGTGCCAGTTGTCCACCGTGCAAACGACCACAGCGTCGAGGTCCTTTCGTTCGAGCAATTTTCGATGATCCCCGAAGGCGTCGGCGCCGGTCAAGCCGAGGAACGATTTGGCGGCCTCGAGGCGCTTCTGGTAAACGTCGCACACCGCCGCCTGGACAATATTGTTTTCCCGGGCGTTTTCCTTCTGGTGCCGCACGTGGGCCATGCCTTGACTGCCGACGCCGACATAGGCCACGGCGATGCGGTCATTGGCGCCGATCACGCGACCGGTGGAGGGCGCCTGGCTTTGGCCATAAACCGGCGTTTTCAGAAGGCTGGTGGTCGAGGCGGCGGCGGCCACCGCGGCGGCCTTCTTGATGAACGACCGGCGCGATTCCTGACCATCGTTGGAAGAAAGTGATTCTGGCTTCATAGCACGGTGACTGGGTTTGTGGTTACTATTGCGCGCCAAAACTAGGCCGGCCGGCCAACCGGTCAAGCACGATTACCTCCGCAGGTAGTCCCGCCTTCAGGCGGCCGCAGCGCTTCGCCCGCAGCCCGGCCCGCAGCGCTTGGCCCGCCGCCGAATCCTCGGATTGCTCCACACCACCGTCCCGGCAATACGCTGCGGACGGGGACCGTCCGCGCGCCGTCAGGACTGCGGGCCGAGAAAAAGTCTTGTCTGCACGGTCGCGGAGTGAACAATCCCGACCTCATCGCCATGAAATGCGTAATCGCTCACCGCGGCCAACTCGCGGCCTTTCCGACCGCCTTGGCGGCATGCCTGCTGGCCATTAACGGACTGGCCGGCGCCTCTCAGCCGCAGTGGCCGCAGTTTCGCGGCCCGAATAGCTCGGGCGTCGCCCAGGCCGACAAGCCGCCGATCGAGTTCGGCCCCGCCACCAACCTGCTCTGGAAAATAGAAGTGCCTAACGGCCTGTCATCGCCCGTGGTCTGGGGTGACCGCATCTTCCTGACGGCCGTGGCCGAGGATAAACTGGTCACGCTCTGTCTGAATCGCCGCGATGGGAAATTACTCTGGCGCCAGGCGGTCACCGCCGAAAAGCCGCGCGAGATCCATAAGAAAAATCATCCCGCGACCGCCACTGCCGCCACCGACGGCGAGCGGGTCTGCGTTTACTTTCCCACCTTCGGCCTGCTCGGATACGACGTTGAGGGGCGCGAATTGTGGCGCAAACCGATGCCCGGGCTTTTCGCGCGCAACGGGAGCGGCACTTCGCCCGCCCTGCTCAATGGCTCCCTGGTGCTCAATTGCGACGTCGAGGAAAACAAATCGTTCCTGGTCGCCTTCGACCCGGCCAACGGGAAGGAACGATGGCGCACGGCCCGCGCGGAATTCCTCAGCAGCTACACCACCCCAGTCCTCTGGCAGCATGATGAACGCGACGAGCTCATCATCGTCGGCAGCCTGCGCGTCGTCGCCTACGGTCTGTCCGACGGAAAGCAGCGCTGGTTTGCCAGCGGCACCGAGGCGGTCAGCGTCTGTCCAACGCCGGTCATCGGTGACGGCCAGCTCTATGTCATGTCGCGCAGTTTTGGCGGCGCCAGGCTCCCGCCGTTCGCCGTGTTCGCGTTGAGCATGGACAAGGATGGCGACGGCAAAATTTCGCGGGAAGAAGCCCCGCGGCCCTTCCTCGAGCAAGGGGCCTTCACCGGCATTGACCTCGACCAGGACGGTTTCATCACCGAAAAGGAATGGGAACAAGCCGTCGTTTTCCTCAACAAGGCCGACTATGGAATCTTCGCCGTGCGTGCCCCGGGCAAAGAGAGCCAGGGCGATCTGACCGAGACGCACGTCGCCTGGAAGCATAGGAAGGGGGTGGCGCCGGTCACCTCGCCGCTCTTCTACCATGGTCGCATTTACGTCGTGCAGGATGGCGGGCGGGTCACTGGCATCGAGGCCAAGGGCGGGAAAAAGCTTTTCGAACAGGAACGGATCGGAGCCGACGGCGATTATTACGCTTCGCCCGTGGCGGCGGATGGCAAGATCTACTTCTGTTCGACGCGGGGCACGGTGACGGTCGTCGCGGCGGGCGACGCGCTCCAGGTCCTCACGCGGAACGAACTGGCCGAATCCATCATGGCCACTCCTGCCATCGCGGACAACAAACTCTACGTCCGCTCCGGCGGACACCTCTGGGCCTTCGGCGTGCCCTGAGGCCGGGCACCATGAAACTGTTTGATCTTTCGGGCGAAGTGGCCGTGGTCATCGGCGCCACCGGCGTCCTGGGTGGCGCCCTGGCCGAGGGCCTGGCCGAGGCCGGGGCCAGCGTTGCCGTGGTCGGCCGCAACGAGGAACGCGGCCAGGCTCGCGTGAAATGCGTCCAGGCCAAGGGCGGACAGGGCGCCTTCTTCGCTGCCGACGCGGTTTCCCGTTGCAGCCTCAAGGAGGCCCACGAGCAGATCCGTGCCGCGCTCGGAGCGCCGACCATCCTGGTCAACGCCGCCGGCGGCATCGACCCGAAGGTCGTCGTCACGCCGGAGCGTTCCTTCGAGCAAATCGCCCTCGAAGACTGGCAAACGAACTTTGACCTGAATCTCGTCGGCGGCGTGCTTCTGCCTTGCCAGGAATTCGGCTCGGCCATGGCCCGGCGCGGCAAGGGTAGCATCATCAATATCGCCAGCGTTTCGGCCCACCTGCCGCTTTCGCGCGTCGTGAGTTATTCGGCCGCCAAAGCCGCGCTGCTCAATCTCTCCCTGTTCCTCGCCCGCGAGTGGGCGCCGAAAAACGTCCGGGTCAATACGATCACCCCGGGGTTTTTTCCCGCCGAACAAAACCGGAAGTTGCTCTTTCATGAGGACGGCTCCCCGACGGCGCGCACGAAATCGATTTGGGCCCACACGCCCATGGGCCGCTTCGGCCAGGCGCACGAATTGATCGGCGCCTGCCTCTTCCTGGCCAGCCACCAGGCCAGCAGCTTCGTCACCGGCACGGATATTCGTGTGGATGGCGGGTTTCTCTGTCAGACGATTTGAGTTGCGTCATGGGACCATGAACCGCCGCGAGGATTCTTGCCCCTCAATGAGCAATGTGCAATATCCGGATTGCTCATTGCTCATTGCTCATTGGCCATTGGTGCCGCGCAACGGTCGGTTCACGGGTAGCTTCCACGGCTCCTTGACCGCGCATCAGGACAATGAACGATCGACGCTCGCGTAAACCGATGAGACTGATTACTGATTACTGATTACTGACCACTGATTACTGATTACTAATTACTGGTAACTCGTCACAAACCATCCCTGCGTTCATGCAACACACGATTCACCTCGCGCCGGCCGATGGGCTGGTCCGTCCCCGACAGGTCGACGAGGTGATCGCCCGGGTCTGCCCGACCGACGCTTATCGTGGCCAGCGCGTTCTCCTGATCGTCCCCGACGCCACCCGCACCGCGCCGGTGGGGTTGGTCTTCAAGGCTCTGCACGCCGCGCTCGGCGAAGCGACCGCCCGGCTCGATGTGATCATCGCCCTCGGCACGCATCAACCGATGAGCGAGGCGTCGATTTGCCAGCGACTGGACATCTCCCTGGAGGAGCGCCGCACGCGTTATCGCCAGGTCGAGTTCATCAACCACGAATGGAACAATCCGGCCGCTCTGCAGGAGATCGGCGTCCTCTCCTCGCACGAGATCGCCCAACTCACCGGCGGACGCTTTGCCCTGGACGTGCCGGTGGAAATCAACCGGCGCATCTTCGACTACGATCAGCTCATCCTCATCGGCCCGGTCTTCCCTCACGAGGTCGTCGGTTTCTCCGGCGGCAACAAGTATCTCTTCCCCGGCGTGGCCGGTCCGCGCATCCTGAATTTTTTTCACTGGCTCGGCGCGGTCGTGACCAACCCTGGAATCATCGGCCATAAATGCACGCCGGTGCGCCGCGTCGTGGATCGGGCCGGGGCGTTGGTGAAGGTGCCGAAGCTCTGCTTTTGCCTGGTGGTTGCGCCGGACCGATCCCTTGCCGGGTTCTTCGCCGGGACACCGGAAAGCGCCTGGGATGCCGCGAGCGAACTTTCCCGGCAGCTGCATATCACGGAAAAGGACCACCCCTTCCACACCATCCTCTCTTGTTGTCCGCCGATGTATGACGAACTGTGGACGGGCGGCAAGGCCATGTACAAGCTGGAACCGGTCCTGGCCGACGGAGGGCAACTCATCATTTACGCGCCCCACATCACCGAAGTCTGCGTCAGTCACGGCCAGACCATTCTCGAAGTCGGTTACCATTGTCGGGACTATTTCCTCAAGCAGTGGGACCGGTTCAAACATTATCCGTGGGGGGTGCTGGCGCACTCGACCCACGTTCGCGGCATTGGGACGTTCGAGAACGGCGTGGAAAGATGCCGCGCCCACGTCACGCTGGCCACCGGCATTCCGGAGCAGGTCTGTCGGCAGATCAACCTCGGCTACCGCGACCCGCGGAGCATTTGCCTGGATGACTTCGCCGGGCGGGAAGACCAAGGGGTGCTCCTGGTGCCCAAAGCCGGGGAAATGCTCTATCGTCTGAAGAATCCGCCAGCCTGGGCCGCCGGCCCGACCATGAATGACCAATGACCAATGACCAATGACCAATGAATGACCAAGCCCCAATGACCAAAGCTTGACTGGCGCATCCGAAGAGACTGGCGCGCGTTGCCTAGAGATTGGTCATTAAGGGTATTTACTTCAGTCAAACGTCCCCAATAGGTAGCATCCGCTGCCTCGCACTTGAAGCGGTCAGCGCAGCAAAGCACACGGATTGTGGGTGACGATTGCCACGGATATTTTTTGAGCCGACCGCCATGAAGAAAGGAACAGGTCGCGGTGAGATAAGCCGTCCCTCAGTATCCGTGAAATCCGGGCCATCCGTGGTCTTCTCCGATTTTTCTTCCCGAGGTTAACCACGGATTACTCGGATGACACGGATGATTCTCGCTCAGACCAGCCTCTGGAGGACTATCTCATCGAATTGACCTTCCTGTTTAATCAGCCCAAACCTGCTTTGGGCAGAAAGGTCCTCTCTCGGCTGGTCGAGCCAGCGGTCTGAATCGAGCCAGCACCGTTTGCTTCGCAGACCCCGACCACAATCGGTCGAGTACTGTTGAGTCACGTAAACAGCCCTATTGGTCATTGGTCATTAAGGCCACCGAGAGAACGCCAGGCTTAATTCAACGGCAGTGGGGCCGGGGTGAGGGCGAGCGTCTCTCACTCCTGAACAGTTACAATCAAAGAATCCATGGTCTGCTAGACGACCCTAAACAGACCCGTCCAGGTCCCCACCGAATCTCACGTTCCCCGTCCGGCGGAAGAGTGGCTCAGTTTTAGCTCAGATTGCCCGGGTGCAAACTCAGTCGGCAATAATTTCTCTGGCGCCGGACGGGAGCGGGGCCTGTTCCCGCCGGACGACCTTCTGGCTGTTGCTCTGTTTTACCTGTTCGGGCATGAGCGGACTCATCTACGAAGTGGCCTGGGTCCGTTCGCTCGAACTGATTTTCGGCACCACGACGTTCGCCGTGGCCACGGTGCTCGCGGCGTTCATGGGCGGCCTGGCCTGCGGCAGCTATTTCATGGGCCGACTGTCGACGGCCTGCGATCGGTTTCATCCGCTGCGGATCTATGCGGCGCTGGAGTGTCTCATCGCGGTCATCGCGCTGCTGATTCCGCCGTTGCTGCACTGGCTGGTGCCGGTGTATCAGCTGGTCTGGAAGACCACGCACGCCTCCTTCTTCTCGTTCTCGCTGATTCGTTTCGCCCTGTCCGGGCTGGTGCTCTTCGTGCCGACGTTCCTGATGGGGGCGACCCTGCCGGTGGTGAGCGGCTTTGTCAGCCGCGCGGGCAAGGATGGCGACCAGCGGATCGGCCTGCTCTATACGTTCAACACCCTGGGCGCTGTCCTCGGTTGCGCGGCGGCGGGTCTCGTCTTGTTCCCATCGATTGGCCTGGCCAGGACGCAATGGGTCGCCGTGGTCTTGAACCTGGTGTCGGCCGCCGGCGGATTGGCCTTGGCGGCAGAATCGGTGCACAATGTTGGCGAATCCAGCGCAAGCGCCCGGCCGGCGGGGACTGACGATGCGCCCGGATTGCTGACGCGGACAGAATCCAACTTCCTGGTGACGCTCTACGCGGCGTCCGGGTTTGTGGCGATGCTTTACGAAGTGGCTTGGAGCCGCGTGTTGGTCCTGGTACTCGGTTCGTCCACCTACGCTTATACGATCATGCTCGCCACCTTCCTTCTCGGGTTGGCGGTGGGCGCGGGGCTGGCGACGCGCTGCCGGCGCGTGCTGACACGACCCCTGTTTGCCGCGGGTCTCTGTCAATTAGCGATTGCGCTGGCGACTTACTTCAGTCTGTTCCTGGTCGAGGAAATGCCGTATTTCTATTTGAAGGGGTATGAAACCTTTCACCCGTCTCCTCGCGGGCTGCTCAGCGTCCAGTTTCTGTTGGCGGCAGGATTGATGATCCTCCCGACGCTGGGCCTCGGCGCGATGTTCCCCATCACCATCCACGGACTCAATTCGTCCGGGCGCAAGGCCGCGCGCACGGTGGGCTGGGCTTATGCGCTCAACACGGTCGGCGCGATCGGCGGCTCGGTGCTGGCGGGCTTTTGGTTCGTGCCTCAGTTTGGCTCGCAGAGCACGCTGCTGGGCGGCCTGGCAGCCAACACCCTGCTCGGCCTGGCTGCCCTGGCCACGGTTCGAACCGGACGCCTGGCCCGGTTCCGGCCCGGGTGGGTGGCCGGGTTGCTCCTCCTCTGCGCCGGGGCCATCTACGGGACACCGCGCTGGGATCCTGCCGTGATGTCGTCGGGGGTCTTCCGTTACGTGCGCGATTACCTCGGCTTGAGCCGCGCCGCCTTCCGTGAGCGCGCGCGCAAAGTCACCGGAGAAGTACTGCTCTTCGACGAGGGCCTGACCTGCACCGTCACGGTTTTCCGCAATCCGGACTGCCTCAGCCTCCTCGTCAATGGCAAACCCGACGCCTCCACGCCGTCCGGGTTGACGAATCCATTCGACCCCAATGCTCCGGCGTTGCTGTTGGATTTGCCCACCCAGATCCTGCTCGGCCAAATCCCGCTGCTGCTGGCGCCGCAGCGCGACGACGCGTTGGTCATCGGCCTCGGCAGCGGCCTGACCCTTGGGGCGGCGCTGACCCATCCCGTCAAGCACGTCCAGTGCGTCGAACTGGAGAAGGCCGTGGTGCGCGGCAGCCGGTTTTTCGAAGACTTCAACCGCCAACCACTGGCCGACCCGCGGCTGGAACTCGTCGTGAACGATGCCCGCAACCATCTCCTGGTGACGGACCGCAAATACGACGTCATCATCTCGGAGCCGTCCAACCCGTGGATACCCGGCGCGGCCAATCTGTTCACGCGCGAGTTTTTTGAGATCAGTCGCTCGAAGCTTCGGCCTCAGGGCGTCTTCTGCCAATGGATTCAACTTTACGAACTTCAGCCGGCGCATTTTCAGACCATCCTGCGAACCTTCACCTCCGTCTTCCCGGAAGCGCACCTTTTCCGTGTGAACAGCGACGCCATCCTGGTCGGCTCCGCGCCGCCTTTGCCGATCCAGGAGAGCGAACTGGAGAGCCGCCTGACGCCGGCGGTGCGGAGCGATTTGGCCCGAATCCGGATCCACGACGGAGCGGAACTCCTGGCACGCTATTGGGTGGGTGGAGACGAACTCAAGCGCGGCCTGAGCGCCGCGCCGTGCAACACCGACGACAACATGTTCATCGAATTCGTTGCCCCGTTGCAAATCATGGCCGGACGCGCCCGCGCCGGCGCCCCGGAGCTGAGCATCGCGGGATTGTTCGACGGTCGAACCAGCGGGGCCCTTCCCCATGTGCTGCTCAGTGAACCGGACCAGGCCGCCGATTTCTGGGCCAGGGTGAGCGAAGCGGCCTTGCAGCAATTGATGCCGGAAACACCGATCTATTCGCGCCACTCCCTGGAACTGCGCGCGAATGCTCGCGCCGCCGCCGTGCAAGGCACCGTGCTGCTGCGGCAGGGCCAGCGCAGCCAGGCCCGCCTGCTCCTGGAGACCGCCGCCCGACAGTTCCCCAACTCACCACCGCTGCTCCGCGCCCTCGCCCAGGTTTGTGCGCTGGATGAGAACTGGACAGACGCGCGCCGTTACGCCGAATCCTGGGTCGGCCAGGAACCGGACAATCCATTGGCGCTCTTCTCGCTTGGCCGAAGCCTGTTCTACCTCCAGGAGCCCAAAGCGAGCCGCGCCGCGCTGGAACGCATCGCGCCAGCCGCCGGCAAGGCCGAGGAACTGAAAGACCTCCCCTTTTACCTCGGCGCGCTTCATGCCAAAGCGGGCCAATACTCCGCCGCGGCGGAGCACTTCAATGCATTTCTGCGACGCGAACCGGCTCATCTCGAAGCGCGCGTGCAAATGGCCGATGCGCTCTACCGGGCCGGCCGGCCGGCCGACGCCGCTGTGCAATGGGAGCGCATCGCCCAAATCAACGCCCTCAAGGCCAGGCAGTCCGAGCGTGAAGCCGAGGAAGACTGGCAGGAAGGCAAACGGGAACAGGCCATCGGTAAATTGGAGCAAGCGCGTCGACTCGATCCCTCCAACACCGGGCTGGTCCTGATGCTGGCGCGCGCCCGGGCAGAGTGCGGTGAGGTCGAGGCAGCGGCGGAGACGTTGGGGCAACATCTCTCCTCCTACCCGGATCGTCCGGCCGCGGTGGGTTACCTGAGCCAGTTGCGGGCACGGCAGCAGCGGACGGCCGAAGCGCAACGGCTCGCCCTCCGTTACCGCGCGCTGACTGGAAAAGCCTGGCAGGAACTCCGCGACTGATTGCGGATTGCGGATTGCGGATTGCGTTCTCCGCCACGGTTCATGGTCCCAAGGCGCGGTCAACAAACCGTGGGGGCTACCCATGAACCTGGTGACTCGGACCGGGCGGTCTCCCGGGCCCAGCGATTTACGATGTACGATTTACGAGGTACGATGTGCGAGCTTCCGATGGATGGATCGCGGCTCTACGCGATTCGCACGCCCGGCGATCTGCGCTGCGCGGCGCTCGTAAATCGTACATCGTAAATCGTACATGGCTGCGGAACCGGCGGCGGTCCGGTTCATGGTCCCAACTCACGTCAAATTTTTGAGGTGTTCCCTCTCCATGAACCATCCATTCGTAGTCCCGGCTTTAGCCGGCCGGTGCCGCCTAAAGGCGGGACTACGAACGGTCCCGCTTGACGCCCCGGCCCGGCGCAGGTGGAATGGCGGGCGTGAGACCGCGCCGTTTCAGGCTGCGTCATGGGTGAGATTTCCTTAATGTCCGCAGCCGCAACTCGGCCCGCAGCCGCTCGACGGGAAATCCTCCAGGGTCGGCACGCGGCCCAGTTCAAAAGTCTTGCCGACATACTGTACCACCGACTCCTGGATCTGGTGCATTTGCTGCTGGGCATCGAGGAACTCGCGCGCCACCGGGTTGCTCAAGAGGAGTTCGCGATTCTTCTCGAATTCGAGGATCTCGGCCTGGTCCAGGGGCACACCGAATTGCTGCTTTTGCTGGAGCGCGTCCCCTTTTTCCATGACCAACTGGTACTGCCTTTGGGCCATGTCGTCGGTCAAAAACGTTTCGATCCGCTGACGCATCTGGCGGAACTCTGGTTGATCAATAATGGTCTGGCAGAGATCCTTCGTCTTCTGGATTAAAACGGTTTCTTCGGTTGTTGCTTGCATAGCTTTCCATTCGGTTCACGTCCGCGTCGCTCTGGGCCCGGCAGCGCCTGGGGCAAAGCCGGCAAACCAGACTACAGCACGGAAACACGGCCCTGGCAAATCATTGCTCGGTCCTCATTGGTCCTTAATTCAACGGCAGTGGGGGGCCCAGGGGCGGGCCGCCTAGCCTAAATTGGCTATATGACTCGGAAAAATCTCCGTTGCGTAACGGTAAGGCGCAGTTATGTTGCGGGGCATGGATTGGCAGGAAACAACGGCCCTTCTTATGGTGGTAGCCACCGTGGCAGCGTTCGCTTGGGCGAAGCTTCGGCCCCGCAGGTTTAGTTTTCAGCGAGACACTCACTGTGGTTGTGGCTCCGTGTCGCCGGCGGCTCCTCGAACGTCGATCCTCTTTCAGGCACGCAAGGGCGAACGTCCGCGCGTCGTGGTGAAAATCAAATAAGATGGACGCTTGCGCAAACCCCCAACCTGTTTTACCCTTCGCACGTTAGTTGCCATGTGCAAAGTTAACTCTTCCCTTTATACGCAAAGTTTGCCGGAAGGCCGACGAGAGGCGGCCGGGCAGACCCATTGGATCCCCAATACGGATGTCTACACCACGGACGACGGACTGGTCGTCAAGGTGGAACTGGCCGGGATGCGCCGGGAGGATCTCGAACTGGCCCTCGAAGGCAATCGACTCCTCATCACGGGGCAGCGTCCCGACGGTTGCCGCACGCCTGGCAGCAAGTTTCTCGTGATGGAAATCCACTATGGCTCCTTCGAGTGCGTCATCGAGATCCCGCCCGGCTATGACCTGAGCCGGGCCAAGGCCGCCTACCAAAACGGCTTTCTCCGCGTCGATGTTCCCGTCGTGGTCAAACCGGTTTCCAAAACCGTCTACGTCCCGATCTCGGAGGTCAAGTAATCCCCTCCGAACTTCCGTGGCTCTGGGGCATCTAACTTCGGAACCGGTCAACGATGGGCCCCGATACTGAATTCATTCGTATCCTGGGATCCGCTTCCGATCAGGACGCCGCCGAAACCCCTGTTTCCCGACCGCCGCCGAAAGCCCCGCCCACCCTCCTGCCCATCCTCGGCCTGTCGGACATCGTGATCTTTCCGGGCATGATCGCCCCATTGCTCGTCGATACGGCGCAGAGCATCCGCCTGATCGACGATGTGGTGGAGGGAGACCGCCTCCTGGGCCTGGTCTTGCAGAAGAAGCCCGACGTCGACACGCCGCTGCCCGAAGATCTCTTCGAATACGGCTGCGGCGCGCGCGTGTTGAAAATGCTCAAGTTCCCGGACAACACCGTCCGCGTGCTCGTCGAAGGCCTGTGGCGCATTCGCATGAAGGAGTACGAGGCGCAAAGCCCCTACTTGCGCGCCCGGATCGAAGTGTTGCAGGATCAAAGCGTCGAGTCGGTGGAATTGACCGCCCTGGCCCGTAACGCCCACCGCCAATTCCAGGAGATCATCAAGCTCAATCCCGCGCTCCCGGACCAGGTCAAGATCGCCGCCCTCAACACCGAAGCAGGGGGAAACCTGACCGACCTGATCGCGGCCAACCTTAACCTGAGCCTGGAAGAGCGCCAGCGTCTCCTCGAGATCACGGACGTCAAAGAACGCCTGAATCGTCTCCAACCGCTGCTCAATCGCGAGTTGGAAGTCTCCACGCTCAGCTCCAAGATCCAGAACGAAGTCGCCAGCAGCATGGCCAAAAGCCAGCGCGATTTCTTCCTGCGCGAGCAGATCCGCGCCATCCAGCGCGAGTTGGGCGAAACCGATCCCATTGCCACCGAAGTCAACAACCTGCGCGTTCAGATCGAAAAAGAGCCGCTGCCCGAGGAAGTGCGCAAAGTCGCCCTGAAGGAAATCGAGCGGCTGGGTCAGATGTCTCCCGCCGTCGCGGAGTACACCATCACCCGCACCTACCTCGACTGGATCCTCGGCCTGCCCTGGACCAGGACGACGGAGGACACGATCGACATCAATGCCGCCACCCGCATCCTTGACGAGCAGCATTTCGGACTGGAGAAGGTCAAGGAGCGTCTGCTGGATTTTATTGCGGTCATCAAACTCAAGAAGGATATCAAGGGCCCCCTGCTCTGCCTCGTCGGTCCGCCAGGCGTGGGCAAAACCTCGCTGGGCAAGAGTGTGGCGGACGCGCTCGGACGCAAGTTCGCCCGCATTTCCCTGGGCGGGTTGCGCGACGAAGCGGAAATCCGCGGGCACCGCCGGACTTACGTCGGGGCGATGCCGGGCCGGATCATCCAGACCCTGCGCCGCGTCGAGACGCGCAATCCGGTCATCCTCCTGGACGAGATCGACAAAGTCGGCTCGGACTTCCGGGGCGATCCATCCTCCGCCCTGCTCGAAGTGCTCGATCCGCAGCAGAATAGCGGTTTCACCGATCATTACCTGGACCTCCCGTTCAACTTGTCGCAGGTGCTCTTCATCACCACCGCCAACTGGCTTGACCCGATCCATCCGGCTCTGCGCGACCGTCTCGAAGTCATCAGCCTGCCCAGCTACACCGCCTCCGAGAAACTTCAGATCGCCAAACGCTATCTTGTCCCGCGCCAACTTGAAGAACACGGCCTGAGTCGCAAACGGGTTAAGTTTCCCGATCCAACGCTGCGCCAATTGATCGCGGACTACACGCACGAGGCCGGGGTGCGCCAATTGGAGCGCGAAATCGGCTCCCTTACCCGCAAGGCCGCCCGAAAAATCATCAGTCGCAACGGCAAGTCGGAGCCGATCATCATCGAGCCTCGCTCGCTGCTCGGTTACCTGGGACAGCCGAGATTCATCTCCGAAACCGCGGAAAAAATCACCGACGCCGGCATCGCCATGGGCCTGGCCTGGACCCCGGTCGGGGGGGAGATCCTGTTCATCGAGGCCACCCGCATGCCGGGCGCAGGCAAGCTGACCCTCACCGGCTCGCTCGGCGATGTGATGAAGGAAAGCGCGCAGACCGCCCTGAGTTATTTGCGCAGCCAGGCCAAGCAACTTCATCTGAGCAGCACCGACTTTCAAAAACACGACATCCACATCCACGTCCCCGCGGGAGCCACGCCCAAGGACGGGCCCAGCGCCGGCACCACCATCGCCGTCGCCCTCGCTTCGCTCCTGACCCAACGGCTCGTCCGCTCCGACCTCGCCATGACCGGGGAAATCAGTCTGCGCGGCCGCGTTCTCCGCGTCGGCGGGATCAAGGAAAAGGTCCTCGCCGCCGCCCGCTCCGGGCTCAAGCAGGTCATCCTCCCGGAACAAAATCAAAGCGACTGGGCCGAGGCGCCCGACGAAGTCCGCAAGAAGATGAAAGTCCACTTCGTCAGCCATATTTCCGAATTGATCGAACTCGCGCTCAAGCCCAAGTGATCCGCGTTACCGCCCTTTTTTTCCTTTCCTTTTCCTGCGTAGCGTTGCCGGCCGACCTCAACGCGCCGGGAACGGCGTCCCCCATCCTTGACCCCGAAAAAGAGGGACTCGAATTGGCCGCCAAACTCCGTTCGACCGCCCCGACCGCTGACGCCCGGTTCACGGGCGTTTTGCAGATCACCACTCGCAGCGACAAGGTTCATGTCGTGCCCATCATCTCCGAGATTACGGTTGGCCAGGCCGAATGGGAGGTCGTCTATCGAACCGCTCCCTCCTCCTCGGGGCCGGCGGCAACTGTCACCATCCTTCACAGCCCGAGGGGGCCCAATCGTTACCTGGTCGCCGGCGAAACCAATTCCTCCGCGCCCATTTCACTCACGCAACCTTTCGCCGGCTCTGACTTCTGGCTCATGGACCTGGGTCTCGAGTTCTTTCATTGGCCGCAACAACGGGCCGTTAAATCCGAGATGAGCCGCGGACGGCCCTGCCGGGTTTTGGAGAGTGTGGCCACTAATCCGCCGCGCGAAGGCTACGCCCGCGTGCTTTCCTGGGTCGACCTCGAGACCGGCGGGGTGATCCAGGCCGAGGCTTACGATCGGCACAATAAATTGCTCAAGAAATTCACCCTGGGAAGTTTCAAAAAAGTCGCTGGTCAATGGCAGTTGCGGGACATGAAAATCCGCAACGCCCGGACCGGGCAGCAGACGGAACTGAAGTTCGATTTGCAGAAGAAGTGAACTTCGAACATTGAACTTTGAACTTCGAACATTGAACTTCGAACTTTGAACTTCGAACTTTGAACTTCGAACTTCGAGAGCGTGACACTTCGCCCGGGTAGCGGTCTAATGAACGATGTCAGCTCTCAGCACCGAACAGCCTGTGGAGCCAGCGCCGACGACGCCAATCGATTCGCCGGAAACCGCCCGGGTCCGTTTGACCCCACGCGGTATCGACGCGATTTACGAGGATCATGCGCGGCCCATCTACTACCTTGCCCTCCGCATGCTGGGCGACCCCACCCAGGCCGAAGACGCCACCCACGATGTTTTTCTCAAGGCTTACCGGAAGATCGGCGATTTCAAGGGCCATTCCAGTATCCGCACGTGGCTCTATCGCATCACGATCAATCATTGCCAGAACATGCTTCAGACCTGGCACCGCCGGCACATCCACGGCACCGATGACCAGGCCGTCTGGGAGCAGGCCGCTGGCGCCGCCGAAAGCCCCTTGCGCGTCCTCGAGACCAAGGAACTCGGCCAGCGCATCCAAAAAACCCTCGAGGCCCTTCCGGAAGAATATCGCCTCCTGCTTCTCCTCGTGGCCGACGAGAAGTTGAGCTATGAAGAGGTCGGCGTCTTGACCGGCCAATCCAATGACGCCGTGCGCGGCAAGTTGCACCGCGCCCGCAAGACCTTCGCGGCCATCTTCAACCAAACCGCGTGAAGCGCCCCCCACCACCACCAGCACCATGAACCGCCAGTCCACCAGACTCCACGAAAACGAACACGAACAGACCGGCAGCCACCGGCAGAACACCCAACAGCAAGCCGCGCTCGAGTTCGCCACCGCCGAAGAAGCACTCCGGCACGACGCCGCCCAGACCGCCGTGCCGCCCGCCGTGGCGGAGCGACTGCAACAGTCCCTCGAACGCGAACCCAAGCCGGCGCTTTCCTGGTGGCAACGGCTCTTCGGCCCGTCTTGATGAATCTGGCCGCCCCCGGCGCCATTGCGTCCTGCCCGAACGAAGCGCGAATCACTCGATCGGCGCTGGCGCGCGCGCGCGCTCCACTCGCCCGCGCCGCGCTAACCCATTGCCATCTCTGCGCTCACCACTGCGGCGTGGATCGCGTGGCCGGCGAACGCGGTGTCTGCCAAGCCGGCGCCCAGGCGCGCGTTTTCTCCGCGCAGGCCGAAGTCTCCGACGAACTCGAACTCATCCCTGTTTTTGCCATCGCCCTGAGCGGATGCGATCTGCGCTGCGACTTTTGTATCACCGGGGCCGACAGCTGGAATGCGCGAGCCGGCGAACCCCTGTCCGTCGAAAAAATCGCCCGGCACGCCACCGCCGCCCTGGAGTTCGGGGCCCGCACCATCATGATTCTCGGCGGCGAGCCAACCATTCACCTTCCGGCTGCGTTGGACATTGTGGCCGCGCTGCCGGACGACGCCAGGCTCATCTGGAAAACGAACGCGCATGCCTCTGCGCAAGCCCGCGGGTTGCTCGATGGTTTGTTCGATCTCTGGCTGGCGGATTACAAGTTTGGCAATGACGTTTGCGCGCAACGGCTCTCCCGCACGCCCCGCTACACGGCCGTCGTGCAGGAAAACCTGCGCTGGGCGGCGGGCCACAGCCAGCTCATCGTCCGCCACCTGCTGATGCCCGGCCACCTGGACTGCTGCTGGCGGCCCGTGGCCCAATGGATCGCCACCGAATTGCCCGACGTGAAAGTCAACCTCCGCCCGGGCTTCTGGCCCGCCTGGCAGGCGGCGCGCCACCCGGAACTGCGCGCCCGCGTCTCCGTCTCCGATGGCCGACGGGCCGAGACCGTCGCCCGCCAGTTGGGCCTCAACCTCGTGGTATGATCGACTCCGAACCGCAAGCCGGGCTGACCACGGAAATGCTGCTCCTGCCCAACGGCGAGATCCTCGTCCACAATCTCACTCCGACGATGGCCGCGCTGCTGGCCGGGTTGAACCCGGCCGATCCATCGATGCGAGAGCGGGCATGGCCTTGCCTCGCTCCTGATACAGTTGCTCCATTGCAAAATAGGCAGGATGAGGCGATCGGTTAACCGTGGCCCGAACCATGACCATCCAGGATGAAATCGAAACGCTGATCCGGGCCCGCTACCCGCTGCTCTACCTGGTGACCAGCGAAGAGATGCGGGTCCAGAGCATGATCCTGGCGATCGCCCAGAAGCGGCAGAAGAAAGTGTTCGAGTGGAGCTACAGCACCGGCATTCTGCCCGCCGGCACGTCCATTCAATCGCAAAAGCATCGTAACGCCGCCACCAAGGATCCCCTGGCCGCGCTCGACCAGGTGATCGAACAGGTCGAACCGGCAATTTATCTGTTCAAGGATTTCCATCCGTTTCTGACCCGGAGCAACTTCGCGGTCACCCGCAAGCTCAAAGAGATCGCCCTGCATCTGAAGAACAGTTTTAAAACGATCGTGCTGGTGTCGCCGGTCCTGGAGATCCCGACCGAACTGGAGAAGGAAATCACCGTGCTGAGCTTCCCTCTGCCCACCCGCGAAGACCTGGCGTGCCTGCTCGATAAAATACTCGATGACGTCAAGCAGATTAAGCAGGTGACGGTGGACCTGGATGAAGCCAGCCGCGAGCGGTTGTTGCAGGCGGCGCTCGGTCTGACCCTCGGGGAGGCGGAGAACGTCTTCGCCAAAATCATCGTCATGGACCACCGCCTGAGCGGGGAGGACGTGGGTGAGGTGTTCGCGCAAAAGCAGCAAATCATCCGCAAGAGCGGCCTGCTCGAATACTATGATGCGCACGAAAGCTTCGCCCAGGTCGGCGGCCTGAGCGTGCTCAAGGAGTGGCTGAACAAACGGGCCGTCGCGTTCAGCGAGGAGGCCCGCGCCTTCGGCCTGCCCGCCCCCAAGGGCATCCTGCTCCTGGGCGTGCAAGGGTGCGGCAAGAGCCTCTCGGCCAAAGCGGTCTCCAGTCTCTGGCAAATGCCTCTCCTGCGCTTCGATATGGGACGCATGTTCGGCAGCCTCGTCGGGTCGTCCGAGGAAAACGTCCGCCGTGCCATCACCGTGGCCGAGTCGGTCGCCCCGGCGATCTTGTGGGTGGACGAGATCGACAAAGCCTTCGCCGGCTCCCAGAGCTCAGGCGGCACCGATGGCGGGACATCCGCCCGCGTCTTTGGCACGTTCCTGACCTGGCTGTCGGAGAAGAGCGCGCCGGTCTTTGTTGTGGCCACGGCCAACGACATTTCTCAACTCCCGCCCGAACTGCTGCGCAAGGGACGTTTCGACGAGATCTTCTTCGTCGACTTGCCGACCGCCGTGGAACGCAAGGAAGTGTTCTCCATTCACCTGGCCAGGCGGGGGCGCGACCCCGGCCAGTTCGACCTGTCGGCGCTGGTTGATGGCAGCAAGGATTTCAGTGGCGCGGAAATCGAAGAAGCCATCATCAGCGCCCTCTACGACGCCTTCTCGGGACGCGAAGCCCTCGCCACCGGCCACATCCTCGCCGCGCTGACGGAAACGGTGCCGTTGGCCAGAACCATGGACGAACAAATCAACCGGTTGCGCAGTTGGGCCGAAAACCGGGCGCGCAATGCGAGCGTGCCGCGGATCGCCAAAGGCAATTCCGCGGTCAGGCGCATGGAGCTCTGAAATGATTGATATGGGAAAAGCGTTTGCCGAACAATTTAAGAAATGCGGCCGCAACGGGACCCTTTTCATCTTCGCGTTGCTCGGCTTCTTCCCTCTGCTCCTTTTCACTTCGGTGCTGCTGCAGGCGCTGGGCGACTTTGCGTTCCCGGTGGTCCTGGGCCTCTGGCTGTTCGTGCTGGTCAGCGGGATCGCCAACTTCGCCCATGCCTGGCGGCACCCGGCCCGTCTCGGCAAACTCCCGCCGCTCGCGCAAAACGACCTGAGCGCAGCCCGGTCAAAGCTCATGAAGTATCGCAACCCACGATGAAATATGAGCTGTGTCTGTGTTTTGACTCCCCTGGTCGTCGCGGCTTGGCCGGCTTTCAGCGCCGCGGTCGTCTCGGCCGCGTCGTCGCTGGGCTACACCCTCCTGGCCAATGCCGCCGAAGCGCAGACCGGAAGCCTGCAGGACGACCGGCCGCGCCAGGTCAACCTCGAGGTGGCCAATAGTGAAATCATCACCGGGCAACTCGGACGCGACCAGCGCCTGACCGTCCGCCGCGAGGGGGTCGTGGTGACCTTCTCCCGCGACCCGCGTGGCCGGGCGTCGATTTGTGTGAGCGGCAACGGCCAGAGCGAGGAGAGCTTGCGCGCGCTCGGCGAGGAACTGGGCTGCCGCGTCGTGCAGCATTATGTGTATCAGCGGCTGATGGACGAAATCCGCGCGCGCCAGTTCGTTGTTCTCGAAGAGGAGAGGGACGAGACGCACGCGATCCGGCTCAAGGTGCGGCACTGGGAGTAGGGAGCGCCAAACACCGCCCACGCCACCCTCATCATCATGCCCGAACGCGAATTCCATATCACCATCGGCCCGGACGGCGGCGTCGAGCTTCAGGTCAAGGGCTACAAAGGCAAATCCTGCCTCGAAGCCATGAAAATCTTTGAGCAGATCGTCGGGGAACTCAAGTCGCAGCGGGAAACCAGCGAGTTCTATGAACCGGAAGAGCAGGTCCAAAATCGCATCAAAAACCGGCAGTGAGACAACCCTCGACGCGCCGGCATTCTCCCCATGAACCGTCCGTTGCGCGAGCCTCAATGGCCAATGAGCAATGAGCAATGAGCAATGAGCAATCTGAATGGCCCCGGATATTGCACATTGCTCATTGCACATTGCTCATTGCTCATTGTGGGGCAAGAGTCCTCGCGGTGGTTCATGGTCCCAAAGCGCGGTCAATAAACCGTGGAGGCTTTCCATGAACCTGGCGATTCGGACCGGGCGGTCTCTCGGGCCCAGCGATTTACGATTTACGATTTACGATTTACGAGTTTCCGATGGAGTGATCGCGGCTCTACGCGATTCGCACGCCCGGCGATCGGCGCGGCGCGGCGCTCGTAAATCGTACATCGTAAATCGTAGATGGCTGCGGGACCGGCGGCGGTCGGGCTCATGGCCCCAACTCACGTCAAATTTTTGAAGTGTTCGCTTCCCATGAACCGACTTGTCAATGGTAACTTGTCACTGGTAACTGGAGATTTGCAGAAGTTCATCCCGAGCGTGACCCTGTTTTCAATTTCCAGTTACCAGTTACCAGTTACCAGTTACCAGTCTAACCGGTTCATGACCGCTGAGCAGGTCCGAAAGGACCAAGGAGCTTTCCATGAACCGGCCGTTGCGCGGGCGCCAATGGCCAATGAGCAATGAGCGGGATCACGTCACCCTACTACCCACCGCGGGAACGCTGGCGTCGCCGCCCCAGCCGCGAACTCGCCCGCTTGCTCGAGAAATTACGCGGTCTGATCGACGCTCCGATGGATATCTTCTCCTGGCGTCATGTCGTGCTCAGCCTCCTTTTGCCCGGCCACGCCTTTGTTCACTCCGACTGGCCGCGGTCAGGGCGTGGCCTTCAACTCGCTTATGCACTGGGGTTGCTCGTTTTCTTCAGCACGCTCGGTCAGAGCGCGGCCGACGTCGCATTCGGACTGCTCATTGCCGCGCACGCCGCCAGCGTTCTGCACCTGGTGACGCTTGTGGCGGGCCGACCGGGCCTTGGGTTCCGTTTCTTCGTCGGGTTGGGCGTCTGGGGCGCCGTATCTTTGGGGGTTTATTTTCCCCTTCGCCACGCGATGCTGGAACACTGGCTGTTGCCGCTCAAGATCGAGGACGAGGTCCTGGTGGTCAACCGCCGAACCAGCCTCACCTCCATCCAACCCGGCGACCTGCTCGCGTTTCGCATCGAGCACCGCGGCGGGCAGGAAGTCAGTATCGGCGGCGGATTCGGCGTCGATGAAGTCATCGCCAGGCCGGGGGACCAGGTCCGCATCACACCCTGGCTTGTTCAGGTCAATGGCCGAACCCAATCGCGCCGGCCCCATATGCCGCGCCAGGCCGAGTTCACCCTCGCGCAAAAACAGTGGTTCGTCTGGCCGCGTCTCGCTATAAATTCACCGCGCATCGCGGAGGCCCGCCTGGCCGACGCCTGGTTGCGCCTCGGCATGATCGATGAAACCCAAATTCTCGGGCGCCCGTTCCGTCACTGGTTTGGCCGTCCCCAGAGCCTCCCATGAGCCGATTTGGCAATTTGGAATTCGGCGGTGAATTCGAGGAGCAGTCGCCTCAGCGACCGGCCGCGAAGGATGAAAAATTTTACCTGACCGAAGCGCAGGGCGCCTTCGAGCGGGCGGATTTCGAGCAAGCGCTCCGATCCTATTCGAGGGTGCTCGAGCACAACCCCCAGAACACCGTCGCCTGGACCGGCCAGGTGCGGGCGCTGATCGAGTTGGAGGAATTCCACGAAGCCAAACTCTGGGCCGACAAGGCGCTCGAACGTTTCCCGAATGATCCCGAACTGCTGGCCGCCAAGGCCGTCGCCCTCGGACGCTGCGGCGATCTCGACGGCGCCATCGCCTTTTCCGACGCCAGCATCGAGGAACGCGGCGACACGCCCTACCTCTGGCTGGCCCGCGGCGACGTCTTGCTCGCCCGGGGCGAGAAGCGAGCCGACTACTGCTTCGACAAGGCGCTCCTCCTCGCCGCCGCCGACTGGTTCGTCGCCTGGCTGGCCGCGCGCATCCGGACCTTCTACCGCCAATTCGCCCTCGGGCTGAAACTGGCCCAACAGGCCCTGGAGTTGCGGCCGGACCACGCCGTCCTTTGGCTTTGCGCCGGTCGCTGCCAGAAGGAATTGGGTTTGCTCGGCTCGGCCAGACATTCCTTCCAGCAGGCCTTGCAACTGCAGCCCAAACTCCACGAAGCCGCAGTGGCCTTGACCCGGCTGTCCGAGACCACCGTCGTGGATCGCCTGGGGGCCTGGTGGAAACGGCGATTCCGCTCATGAACCCCAATCAGCTCGACCATCTCCTGGCGGCCGCGCACGAATATAACGCCTCCGACCTGCACATCATCGCCGGCGTGCCGCCGGCCTTCCGCGTCAATGGCGAAATTATTCTGGCGGAAAGCGACGCGCTCTCCGAAGCCAATGCCGACGAGATGGCGTTCCAGCTGCTCAACGAAATCCAGCGCGAGAAGTTTGAGCGCGAATGGGAACTGTGCATCTCCCTGCGCCACCCGGTGGCGGGTCGCGTGCGTGTCACCTTTTACAAGCGCAACGGTCATCCGGAAATGAGTTTCCGCTTTTGCGGCGAGCGCGTCGCCACGCGCGAGGAACTGGGCTTGCCCGCCAAGATCGACGAGATGGCCCGCAAACCCAACGGATTGTTTCTCATCACCGGTCCCACCGGGGCGGGCAAGACCACCACGCTCAATTACCTGGTCAACCTGATCAATGGCGAGCGCCGCTGCAAAGTCGTCACGATCGAGGACCCGATCGAATTCGTCCATCAGAACAACCGCGCCATCGTGGTGCAGCAGGAAGTGCTGACCGATGTGGTCTCCTTCAACCGGGCCTTGATCCATGTGCTGCGCCAGGATCCCGACGTCATCGTGGTCGGCGAAATGCGCGACGCCGAAGCGATCACCACCGCCCTGACCGCCGCGGAGACCGGGCACCTGGTCCTCGCCACCATGCACTCGCCGAGCGTGGGCCATGCCATGGAGCGCATTATCGGGATTTTCGAGGGGAACGCGCAGCGCCAGGTCGTGTTGCAGTTGGCCAATTGCCTCCAAGGGATCATCGCCCAGGACCTGTTGCCCAGCGCGGACCGATCGCGCCGCCTGCTGGCTTACGAATTCCTCGTCGTCAACAACGCCGTGCGCAATCTCATCCGGGAAAATCAGCTCCATTTTCTGGAAAACACCATGCAGACCGCGGCCAAGGACGGCATGGTGCTCATGGACAATTGCCTCTACGATCTCTACTGCAAATGCCTCATCAGCTATGACACCGCCATGAGCCGGGCCCGGCACCCGGACCACATCAGCCGAAAAAAGGAGTGAGAGGATGGAACCTGCCCTGCGCTTCGCCTCGAGCGGCGCCATCCTCCTTCTCGGCGTCGCCGTCCTCGCCTGGTGGCTTTGGCGTTTCTTGCAGAAAAGCGATGATCCATCGCGTCTCCTCTTTCGCTGGGTCGTCACCGTCGCCGTCATCATTGGCGGCTACTTCATCATCGACCGGATGATCGGATCCGACGGAGGGCTGATCGAAAAAATGTCCGGCGTTTTCCTGGGCATGTTCCTCGGGCTGGTCCTGGCCGGGCTTTGGGTCCCGCCGCTCATAGAAAAAATCAGCGAAACCATCGGCAGCCTGTTCACCGGCGGCAGCGAACCGCCCGAGCCGCAGCCGTTCTATTCCCTGGCCGAAGGCAAGGTCAAACAAGGCAAGTTCAAGGAGGCGCTCTCCGAGGTCCAACGGCAGCTGGAGCGATTCCCGGCCGACGTGACCGGCCATGTCCTGCTCGCCCAGATCCAGGCCGAGCACCTCGACGACCTGCCGGGCGCGCAACACACCATCGAACGCTTCTGCCTGCAACCGGGCCACACGCCGCAACACCTGGCCTACGCTTTAAACGCGCTGGCCGATTGGCACCTCCAGCTCCAGGACACCGACGGCGCGCAGGCCGCCTTTGAAAAGATCATCGCGCTCGCCCCGGACACCGAGCAAGCCCGCATGGCGGCCCAGCGGATCGCCCACCTCGCCAGCCGGGAGACACTCCGCGCCGCCCACGACGAACAACCGATCCATCTGCCTCATGGCGCCGAGCACATCGGCCTGATGAGCAGTTCGACCGCTTTGTTGCGACCGGTGGAGGATCCGGAGACCGTCACGGCTGGGTTGGTCAAACATCTCGAGCAACATCCCCTCGACAATGAAGCGCGCGAAAAGTTGGCGCTGATTTACGCGGGCCATTATCAGCGGCTCGACCTGGCGACTGACCAACTCGAACAACTCATCGCCGCGCCCCACCAGCCCGGCAAGGAGGTCGCCCGCTGGCTCAATCTCCTCGCCGACCTCCAGGTCCAGCACGGCGCCCGCTTCGACGAGGTCCGGCAGACCTTGCAACGCGTCATCGAGGCGTTTCCCGGCCTGGCGGCGGCCCAACTGGCGCAGCAACGCCTCGCCCATCTCCAGTTGGAATTGAAGGGAAAAGAAAAAGCACGGGTCGTCAAACTCGGCTCTTACGAGAAGGACATTGGCCTCAAACACCGCCCTCCGCCTTGATCCCCTCCAGGATGTGTTCACGTCAGGCGATCGCCTCAGACCGCGTTTGAACTTTGCGTTCTTTGTGTTCCTTTGCGGCCGATTGAGCGGCTGCAGAATTCCTGAAAACGCTCTAACCGCCGTCAGCGCTTGGCCGGACTCGCCGGAGTCAGGTTGCCGGTCGCCAGGCGCACGGCAATTTGCTTGTCGATAAACGCCGCCATTTCCAGGTCGGGCGCGCCGCCCTTGGTGCGTGCCTCCACCAGCAAGCGCGTCGTGCGCGTGTCGAACTCTTCCACTTTCACCCAGATGGTCCGTTCGTCCACACTGGCTTCGAGGACGTTCTTGAGCGTATCTTCGCTGACGAGTGTGCCCTGGTGCTTGAGCACGTCCTTGGTCGCGGCCCACAGCTGCGCGGGCGACGCTTCGTAGCGGCCTTCGATCCGGTCCTTGACCAACGGCATTCCCGCCTGGTGCCGACCATCGAGGGTTTCCACACATCCGGAGAGAACCAGCGCCGCCATGCCCAGGGTCAGTGACAGGATCCATTTCGATTTCATGGCTCGTGATGCAACCAGAAACAGCCAAGGCGTCAAGCATCCTTTTGATTTCAGTGGCGGCAACGGCCCGCGCGAGTGTTAGTTTGGACGCCATGAAAGTCCATTTGGCCATCGCGCTGGCGGGACTGCTCGCCATCGGCGCCCTCGCGCAGGGCCAGCCCACTTCCCTGGACGACCTCACCAGGTCCGTCGAGCAATGGGCGCGGGACAACCTCGATGAACGGATGCTCGCGGTCCTGACGCAAGCCGACCAGCAGCAGGTGCGAGCCCTGTTCCGCGAGTTGGACCGCCGCTTGCAAAACGACAATGTCTACGATCTCGGCGCGCTGCGGGAAACGGCTGTGCGCCTGCTGCCGTTGCTCCAGCAGTCCAAGGAAACCCGTCCCTACGCCGTGTGGCTCCAGACCCACCTCGACTATCTCGACGCCGCTGAGGAAATGCGTCGCCGGATGCAGCCCTTGCCTCCCAAGCGCGGCGCGCCCGCCCCGCCGCCAGCTCCAACCCCCGAAGTCCAACGTTCCGTCTGGGACAAGCAACTGGAGAAGCGTCCCCTGCCGGCAGGGGCGCAACAGTTTGTCCCGCGGCTCAAACCGATTTTCACCGCCCGCGGGACACCGGCGGAACTGGTCTGGCTGGCTGAGGTCGAGTCCTCCTTCAATCCCGAAGCGCGCAGCCCTGCGGGAGCGGCCGGCCTCTTCCAGTTGATGCCCGTCACCGCGCGCAGTCTTGGCCTCTCCACGTCGCCTCAGGACGACCGGTTGAATCCGGATCGCAGCGCGCAGGGGACCGCAAAATATCTGCATTACCTCCACGGCCGGTTTGGTGACTGGCGGCTGGCGTTGGCCGCTTACAACGCGGGCGAGACGCGCGTGAACAATTTGCTCACTCGCTACCGGACCCGCAACTATTACACCATCGCCAGCCGGCTGCCGGCCGAGACGCAACTCTACGTCCCCAAGATCGAGGCCACGCTGCGCAAACGCGAAGGAGTGGCCCTGACCAGCCTGCCGTGACCCTCGCGAGGTGGTAACTGGAAATTGAAAACAGGTTTCACAGTCGGGATGAGCTTCTGCAAATCGCCAGTGACAAGTGACAAGTTACAAGTGACAAGTCGCTTCACGGTGGCCACCGCGCCGCTCGATTACTTCCCGGCCTGGATCGGACGCAGCTTGATGTTGCGGAAGGAGACCTGGCCGTGGTCACCCTGGAGGGCGATGAAGCCGGCGTTGGCCTTGGCGAAAAGCGGCATGCTGGCAAACTTGCTCTGCGCCACGCGACGGTTGAAATCTTCGCTGCCCAGCACGTACTCGAAATACTTCACCCCGTTAATCTCGTGCTCACACTTGTCCGGCGCGATCCGCAGACGGATATGGTTCCATTGTCCGGCGGGTTTGGTGGCGTCGATGGGCTGGCCCGTCTTGGCGTCCGTCGGGGGCTGGTAAAGGGCGTAGAGCCAGCCGCACTTTTGCGGATCGCCCGCTTTCGCGTTGTCTTCAAGCTGGAATTCGGGACCGGTTGCCCAGGCGGCGCGGCCTTCGTCGGTCACGTGAAACATGATCCCGCTGTTGCCCCCCTCGGAGATGTTGTAATCGAGCTGCAATTCGAACCAGTCGAACTTTTCGGCGGTCACGATATCACCGGCGTCGTGGGGATTGACGCAGGCCAGGGCGCCGTCCTTGATCTGCCAGCCGGCGCGGACGTTTTCCCGCTTGAAGTTGTGCCAGCCGGTGAAGTCCTTGCCATTAAAGAGCAGCTTCCATCCCGCGGCTTTCTCCGCATCGGTGAGAACGTTGATCTTCGGGGCGTCCGCGGCGTTCAGCTGAAGCGCCGTGCTGGTCGTCAGAGCAAGGGCGAGGAACAGGGTGGATTTCATGGCCAAAGACGCTAACCCGATCGGTCCGGGCCGACAACGCCAATCCGCTCGGCTGATCCTGGCCAAAAATAATTGAAATTTGCCGCAAGAGAACACAAAGAGCACAAAGACGAAGTGGGATAGCTGGATGCCCTTTTGCGTTCTTTGGGTTCTCTTGCGGCCAACAATCTCCGAGCCTTTCTTACGAGATTCTCGAACTCAGCATCTATCAGCCCGCGACCAGGCCGCCGCTCAACGCCAGTTCCTCCTCAAAGTCCACCAACTCCTTAATCTGCGTCAGAAACCAACGGTCGATTTTGGTGAGATTGAAGATCTCATCGATGGTGAAGCCGGCTCGCAAGGCATGGCGGATAAAGAAAATCCTTTCCGCGTTCGGCACGCTCAATTTGCGGCTGATGACCTGGCGGGGAAGGATGTCGCGGTCACCATAGACATCGCTGCCGATGCGCCACGGTTTGCCGTCACCCCCCAGACCGCTGCGGCCGATTTCGAGCGAGCGCAAACACTTTTGCAGGCTTTCCTTGAAAGTGCGTCCGATCGCCATCGCTTCTCCGACGCTCTTCATCTGCGTCGTCAGCGTCGGGTCGGCCTGGGGAAACTTCTCGAAGGCGAACCGCGGAATTTTGGTGACGACATAGTCGATGGTCGGTTCGAAGCTGGCCGGGGTTTCGCGGGTGATGTCGTTCTGGATTTCGTCCAGGAGATAGCCGACCGCGAGTTTGGCGGCGATCTTGGCGATGGGAAACCCGGTGGCCTTCGAGGCGAGCGCGGAACTGCGGGAGACCCGCGGGTTCATCTCGATGATGACCATGCGACCGTTGTCGGGGTTCACGCCGAACTGGATGTTCGAACCTCCCGTCTCGACGCCCACGGCGCGGATGACTGCGAAGCTGGCGTCCCGCATGATCTGGTATTCCTTGTCACTCAGCGTCTGGATGGGGGCGATCGTGATGCTGTCGCCGGTATGCACTCCCATCGGATCGAAATTTTCAATCGAACAGATGATCACGCAGTTGTCCGCCTTGTCGCGCATGACCTCCAGCTCAAATTCCTTCCACCCGAGGAGGGATTCCTCGACGAGAATCTCCGACACGGGCGACAAGTCCAGGCCGCGCCGGGCGATTTCCTCGAACTCCTCGCGGTTGTAAGCAATGCCGCCGCCCGTGCCGCCGAGGGTGAAGGCGGGCCGGATGATCAGGGGGAACCGGCCGATCTTTTCGGCGATCGACCGCGCTTCGTCCATGGTGTGGGCGGTGCCGCTGATGGGCACGTCCAGCCCGATGCGGAGCATGAGTTGCTTGAAAGCCTCGCGGTCCTCGCCTTGATGAATGGCCTCGGCTTTGGCCCCGATCATTTCCACGTCGTGGCGCTGGAGCGCCCCGTTTTGGTGGAGAGCCATCGCCGTGTTCAGCGCCGTCTGGCCGCCGAGGGTGGGCAGCAGCACCAGCTTCCCCTGGGCGCCCAGTTTCCTCATCTCCTCCTTCTCGCGCGCCATGATTTTCTCGACCGCCTGGGGCGTGATCGGCTCGATGTAGGTGCGATCGGCGAACTCCGGGTCGGTCATGATCGTGGCCGGGTTCGAGTTTACCAGCAGGACCCGGTAGCCCTCTTCCTTGAGGGCCTTGCACGCCTGGGTTCCGGAATAGTCGAATTCGCAGGCCTGGCCGATGATGATGGGTCCGGCGCCAATAATCAGAACCGAATGAATGTCAGTGCGTTTCGGCATAGCCAAATCCGGGTCAGTCAAAGGGATTTTGCCGGGCTTGTCATTGGTTTTTATTTCCTGCCCCTTGCGTCCCAGCCTTGACCGGCCCCCGAGTTCTGGAGATATTGGCCATGCGCGCTGGGGGCGTACTGGTTTCGACCTGGGAGATACGCCAGAGGCGGCATGCCGAGGATGGTTCGTCGGCCTCGTTAATCATCGGACCAAAACAAAACAGCTAACGAACAATTAGCACTCGCGGCCTAAATGTGCCGCGACGTTCGCCGGTCGACACCTGCTAGACCGGCTGAACGCCACTGCAGGCATGGCGGACCGCGGAGACCGCGCGCGGGCCGCCGAGAAAATTCCATGCGGACTAGGCCGTGCGACTCGAGTTCGGACGCTATCGCGCGGTAGAAAATCTTATCCGGACTAAGCATGTAGTCGCGGCTGGCAGATTTATCAGGGACGCGGGTTCAACTCCCGCCGCCTCCACCAGATTTTTCGCTGCTTTTGTGAGTTTTCTGTTGATTTACTGACACTTTACTGACAAAGCAGGATCACCTTACTAAGTTTCCCAACAAGTGGCCTGAAGTCGTCGAGCGCGGGCATTCCATCGTTAAGATCTACAGGACCCCTTCCAACGGCTGCAAGCAGTTCACGGTGGTGCATTACCTGGGCGAGAAACGCATCCGAACAACATTTTCCGATTATGGCAAAGCTTTCACGGAAGCTGAAACCACCGCGACGGCGATCTCATCCGCCGAACTGAATGTGATCACGCTGAAGAATGAGGATCGCCTCGCATACGTGCGCGCGATGGCAGCGTTGGAGCCAACCGGCGTACCTGTGGAGATGGCCGAGATGCATTTCGCCGAAGCGCATCGGATCCTGGGCGGCGCCAACATGGTTCACGCCGCGCAGTTTTACATGAAGCATCATCCGAGCAACCTGCCGCAAAAGACGGTCGCCGAAGTGGTGGACGAACTGATTGAGACGAAAGAGGGCGACGGACTCAGCGACGTTTACCTGAAGGACCTTCGCGGGCGCCTGGGCCGATTCGAGGAATCGTTCAAGATGCAAATCAGCTTGGTCACAGCGGCGGACATCGAGCGATTCCTTCGGGAGGTCAAAGTTGTCGAGAAGGTTGTTTGAGGCCCTCGAACGTCTTGCCGGGCGAGTCGCTGTAGCGCAGGCTAGGGCGCCGCGTTACGGTCAGCGCACCAGGGGTATTGCAGCGTCCGGCCGTCGAATGACACGACGTGCTATTCTTGATAGATCCAGTGATGGGCGTGGTTGACCGCATGTGGGGGAAACAGTGCTGGAACGGAAATGCGGATGCGCCCTCCCTTGTTTTTGCCTCCCCCTCTCCCTGTGAGATTCAGGTTCCCCTACCGAGTTGAAAGCGGCGTTGTCTGACCGCGTCTGTGCTGCGTGCGAGTTGATGCGCCAGTTGGTCGTCAGGCATTGTGCCGACAAGTTGGTCCTCATCTGCAGACCAATACCGGCGGCGTAAGCTGGCCTGGTAGCATGCAATTTCCAGAGTCATTCGGCGCGCCCTCACCGCGGGACGACTCCGGCCAATTCGGCGGGCTATCTCTGCATCTGGAGCTGTGCCCAAGAGTTGATCGTCTTGCGATGTCCAAGGCTTGCGCAGTTCGGCAAGAATTTTGCGACGGAGCATCACGGCGGTGACAGTCCGTTTGAGCCTTCGCGCGATGTCGTGCGGCGAGCCTGTCGAAGCGATCTGGTCTTCCTTAGGCGTCCAGCGCCGCAACTTGGGCGTCGGAGCGGCGATGCCTAGCCAACGTCTATGGGCTGAAACACAGTTAACCGTTCGTTTGGTTTTCTGGGCGATCACTTCATCGGATTCAACCCCGAGCAGAGCTTCTTCCTCCGGTGACCAGTCGCGCATAGTTGGCCGCAAGGGTGGAGCGACGCGCAATTTTGCGCGCTTCGCCGTGATGGCGCTTTTCTGCCGATGCAACGGCTTCGCTAGCTCCGCGTCTGACTTAGTCCCCAGCAGCTCGACCTGGGCTGGCGTCCAATGTGTCCAAGAGGAGGTAGGACATTTCTTTCGCAAGCGGCGACGGCGGGTCATCACGGCCTTGCGGCTGCGGTTGGTCAAATCCGCTACCTCCTGGTCAGATAAAGTGCCGAGCAAGCGGTCCTCTTCCGGAGTCCATGGGCTCCGTCCGGGGTGCAAAGTCCCCACTTCCTTCAATCGTGCAAGAGTCGTTTCCCGCATCCGTTTCACAAATTCCTGGCTTCGGCGCCGAGGATTAGCCGCTTTGACCAGCGCGTAGGAATTTGTATGACGCGTCCCGGCCGCTGCGGGTTTCTTTCGGGCTCGGCTCAGGAGATCCGCCGATCCTTCGTTCCATTCGGGAACTCCAAGGAACTTACGCCACTTGTAAACCGTAATGACTGAGACACCCCAGTGGTAAGCAACCGTCGCTTTGGCCTCGCGGCGAACGGCACGAATCAAATCTCCGCACAAAATTGGTGAACGTCCCCACTTGGCCGGCCACGGGATGTGCGCCTCAGTGTAGCCGTCCACTTTCGTCCAGCCTCTGATCGCACACCGCAGGCAGCCGTCGGCACGGGGCTGAGGGGCCCGATAGGGTCCTCCCAGAAGCCTGAATTGTTCCGGAACGGAGGTCATAAACGGAGGTGCCCCGCTACATTTCTTTTCTTGTTAGGGCTTGGGAGCATCGCTCCTGGCCAAATGCTCTCCGAGCGCACGGCCAGCATACGGCACCGCCACAGCCAATGGGATCGAGAGCCAACCTGCAACACCGGAGAGATCCAAATCGTGGCACATGGGAACGAGGACAAGAACCCAAGGAACCATGAGGAAACCCAGCACCTGACGACCAATTTTGGACGTGCCATAGATTTTCATGGTGCCGGGGCCTAATCGCTATTCGGCCAAACCCGGGTTGAGCTGGCAACCTTAAACTTGGGCTAGCAGTGTGTCGGACTTAGAAAACCAATTCAGCAGCAAAATCCTATTACCGGCCCCGGCCGCTCACATAAAATCAGTTTTCTCTAACCTGGCATAGTCCCTACCCAGCTGCGGATGCCGTTCAACTCTGTTTTTGGCCCAGATCGGCCCTTGTTCTTCATTTTATCCCGCTGCCACCAGATTTTTGAGCGTGAACATCCGTTTGAGGTTGTAACTCACACACACCAGCGTCCATTCCAGCCCCACCTTGGCTCGTCCCCGGAGTAGGAATCGCCGAAATCCCATCACTTCTTTGATAATCCCAAAGACCGGCTCCACCGTCTGCTTACGCAATTTGTAGAGCGCCTTGCCCGTTTCGGTTTTCAAGCGGTGCGCCATGACCTCCTTGGCCGAAGCCTCTGGACCCGGTGCCGCTGGCTCCGGCTGCGGCCGCGAATCGGCCACCGTTTTGTGATGGGAATGCTTCTCCACTGCCGCATACACCTTGACCCCGGTTGGCGCACCTTCCGGTGTTTGCTCCACCGCCGCGATCGCCGCTTCACTGTAAAATCCACTATCCACCAAGACCGCGTTGACTTCCTTCGCCACCACTGGACTGATCGCCGCCACCGTCGGCGCCAACTCCTCTTTGTCATTGGGCGCCATGCTCACTCGCTGCCCCACAATCCACATCTGCTCATCCATCGCCGCCTGCGCGTTGTAGGCCTGCTCGAAACGCTGCCCGTTGCCAGCCTTCATGATCCGGCTTTCCGGATCGGTAAAGTTGTACTGCCCCTTTCCATCGGGCGTCTCGCTGGGCGGCGTCGGCGTCGGCCCGCGCGGCTTTTGACCTGCCTCTCGCTGTGCTTGCCGCTTGGCCTCTTTGGCTTT
>WNGF01000095.1_pt1 | contig 113271 bp, 100 predicted proteins | sample 5400641 | NCBI WGS metagenome assembly WNGF01 (sample SAMN13153371, study PRJNA577476) | soil metagenome | isolation source: 80 cm soil or saprolite under grassland replicate 2 | place: USA:California | collected 2016-06-15 | reverse complement strand
GCTGCCTCAAGCGCCACCTCGCCCGGGCGGTGTACAAGACCCTGCTCAGGAACGAACTCAGGAGACAAGCCTTGCTGGAAGAAACCCTGGCCGACGCCGCCTTGGCGGCGACGGCTTGACATAGGAGCAACCGATGGCCCGTGCGGCCTCGGACTGCAGCGATGGGCCAGCGTGCGAGTAGCGGTCCAGCGTGAATGCCGCGGAGCTGTGTCCCAGCGCTTCCTGGGCCACCTTCGGGTGGATCCCGGCCTCGAGGAGCCTCGTGGCGTAGGCGTGACGCAAATCGTGCAGCCGGACCCCCAGCATCCCGATGCGCCCCATGAGGCGCTGGAACCGCCGGGAGAGCACGTCCGGGTGGACGGGCCGGCCGTCTCCCCGTTCCACGATGAGGTCCGAGGCTTCCCAACCCTCTCCGAGCAGCAGCCGGTGGCTGGCCTGCTCAGCCTTCCACGCCCTCAGGAAGGGGGGCAGCCCGTCCGGGAGCGCGATGTGACGGCGTCCGCGAGACATCTTCGGCGCGACGAACCGCAGCGTGGTTCCCTGGGCCTCGATGGCGGCCGTCACGCGGATGCTACCAGCGACGAGGTCGACGTCCTCCCATCTGAGCGCGAGCACCTCGCCACGGCGCATTCCGGTGAACGCAGACAGGGTGACGGCGACGTGGAACCAGTCGTCGCCCGATGCCGCGAGGATGGCGCGCACCTGCGCCGCCGTCGGGACCGCGAGAACGCCCCGCTCCGAGCGTGGTGGCCGGATGGCGGTCGCGGGGTTCGCACTGAGCATCTGCCACCGGACGGCCTGGGCCAGCGCGCTGTACAGGACCCGGTACGCCCGGGTGGCCGTAGCCGGGGTGAGCCCGGCGCCGAGCATGATGTCCACCACCCTCTGGATGTGCAGCGGCCGCAATTTCGCCAACCGGACATTTGCCGATGGTCGGGACCACGTGGAGGCGCAAGAGCTCGCGGTAGCGACGGAACGTCCGAGGACGGACGCGCGTCTCGACGTGCGGCTCCCAGTGGTCGGCGAGATAGCTGCCCACGGTGAGCCGACCGGGGTCCGCCACCAGTCCCCGCCTCAAGAATCCGGGGCGAATGACCAGCGGCTGGCCGAGATCGCCCTGGCAGGCACGCGCGCGACCGGCGCATCGGCCGCGACGATGGAACGAATCCGGGCTGGCATCGAGCGCTGGCTCGCCGCAGCACCTGGTCCCAGCGGAACCTGACGGCCCACCTGCGGGAGGCTCCAGTCCGGAATGACTCGATTGGGGCATTGACACGGACCGCCTACGGGTGAAGGGTGGACGAGCCTGAAGGAGCGGGAGCGTCGTGCCGCGAGCCGACGCGAACCTGGGGGAAGTTGCGGGCCCGAGGGGGTGCCATGAAATCTCGTGTCTCGGTCGCGATCGTTGCTGTTCTGGTGGTGGTCGGCGGGGTCGGGAGTCAACGGATCGCTCGGGCAACCGTCCCAGCGGGCTTCGTCACCCGCAGCGGCACCCAGCTGATGCTGGACGGGCAGCCGTTCCAGTTCACAGGGGTGAACATCTACAACGCGACTAGTGACGGCTGGTGCAACTTCGAGTACAGCGACGCCGCATTCGACCAAACGCTCTCTGACCTCGGGCCGGGCAAGGAAGTGTTCCGGGCGTGGTTCTTCCAGTCCCTGGCGACCGAGAACGGGCAGCGCGACTGGAGCCGGTTCGACCGAACCATCGCCGCAGCGGGCGCGCACGGCATGAAGGTGATCGTGACGCTCACAGACCAGGCAGGGGAGTGCGGCGACGGCGCCACGGGGACCTCGAGCGGGTTCAAGGACGCCACCTGGTACGAGTCCGGCTATCGGACGATCACGCAGCCGGACGCCCTCGTGCCCTACCGCAACTGGGTGGCCGAGGTGGTGAGCCGCTACAAGGACAACCCGAATGTGGCCTTCTGGCAGCTGATCAACGAGGCCGAGGTTACCGAGGTCGTGAATGGCGTCCAACAGCCGTGCCCGCCAGGGAACGGTCCGGCCGACACGCTTCGGGCGTGGGCTCAGGACGTCGGCGGCCTCGTGAAGTCGATCGACCAGAACCATCTGGTGAGTCTGGGGACGATCGGGAGCGGCCAGTGCGGGGCCCGGGAGGACCAGTACCAGTACGTGCACGACATCCCGGAGATCGACCTCTGTGAGTACCACGACTACCGATCCCCGAAGGCCGGCATCCCGGGCGACCCGTTCAATGGTCTGCAGCGCCGGATCGACCAGTGCAACGCGATCAACAAGCCGATCTTCGTTGGCGAGGCCGGCATCGATCCCAGCGAGCTCGACGGCACCTACGCGGCGCGCGCCGACGCCTTCCAGAACAAGGTGAACGCCACGACGGCGGCGGGCGTGCGCGGATTCCTGGCGTGGGCGTGGAGTGCTAACGGCTCCACGCCGAACAACTACGATATCGGACCCGGCGATCCGGCACTCGGTTCGCTGATCGGCCCCGGACACACGGAGCGGATCAGCGTGGGGAACGGTGGGACCCAGCTCAACACCCCAAGCGTGGTGTCGCGTTCCCAGGCCCTCAGTGGCGATGGACGATACATCGTGTTCAACACGCAAGCGCCGCTGGCCGCTGGGGACACAAACTCCTTCCACGACGTCTACGTCCGCGATCGTCAGAGCGGGTCGATCGAATGGGTCAGCACGACCTCGGCGGGAGGGCCTGGATTCGGATCGAGCAGCACCGCTGTGATCAGCACCGACGGGTCGGCCGTCGCATTCATGTCGAATGCGGCGCTCGTACCGAGCGACACGAACGGGGACTACGACATCTATGTTCGCAGGCTCGGAGACCCGGCGTCGATCGAACGCGTTAGCATGAGCCTCTCGGGCGGCAATCCGAATTACACCGCCACCGACCCGGCCATCAGCGCGACGGGTCAGTACGTCACGTTCCTCAGCCGAGCCTCGAATCTCGTCCCGGACGACACCAACGGGCGGCCCGACGTGTTCATCCGTGACACCTATGGCAACAGCACCGAGCGGGTCAGCGTCGGCACCAACGGCGAGGAGGGGCAGGTCGAGGGGACCCAGGGGTCCTCTCCGGTGAGCGCGGACGGCCAGTACGTGGTGTTCAACACGGCGGCGCCACTCGACCCCTCGGACGGCAACGGGAAGATCGACGTGTACCTGCGGGACCGCCAGACGCCGTCGACGACGCGGGTGAGCGAGGCGCTCGGCGGCGGTGATGCGGCGGAGGGCGGCGCCGACGCATCGATGAGCGACGAGGGCAGCGTGATCGCGTTCGTGGGATGCAGCGATGACCTCGTGAGCAACGACGCGAACGGGACTTGCGACGTGTTCGATCGGGTCTCGATGGGGCCCACTCGGCTGCTCAGTGTGAACACGTCGGGCACGAGCGGAAACGGCCTGAGCGAGCAGGTGGCCGTCGCGGGGGATGGGAGTTTCGCTGCGTTCGCATCGAACGCCTCCGACCTCGTCGCAGGCGACACGAACGGGCAGGAGGACGTGTTCGCACAGGACCCGGCTGGAGTGACCGTCCTCGAGAGCGTCTCGACAGTTGGCGCGCAGGGGAACTCGTCCAGCTTCGGCCCGTCGGTCTCGTCGGGGGGCGCGGTCGTCGCGTTTGGCTCCACAGCCTCGAACCTCGTCACCGGCGACACCAACGGCGAGCGGGATGTGTTCGTCCGGGTCTTCGGTGGAACACCGCCGACGGTGCCGGACGCGCCCGCGGCCCCGACCGCAATCGCGGGCAACGGCTCCGCGGACGTCTCCTGGACCGCTCCCGCGAACGACGGCGGCAGCGCCATCCTCGGATATGCGGTGCGCTCGTCCGAAGGGCAGAGCGTCACCGTGGGCCCGAAGACCCTCAGCGCCCAGGTCACCGGACTCACGAACGGCACCAGCTACACCTTCACAGTGGTCGCCACGAACTCCTTGGGAGACAGCCAGCCCTCGCCGCCGAGCAATGCGGTTACGCCGAACGCGCTGCCGGCCCTTCCGGCTTCGCTCGGTCAGTTCGAGGCGATCGGCACGACGGCGATCCCGGTGGGCGCGACGACCGACGGCACCACGGTCGTCCTGAAGGGAACCGTCTCCGACCCCGACGGGGGACGGGTGCGCCTGGAGGTCGAGGTGAAGCCCGTCGGGACGCCGTTCGACGGCACCGGGCTTGTCCAGAGCCCGCCCGTTGCCAGCGGGGGCGTCGCCCAGGCGACCGTGAGCGGCCTCGCGCGTCTTTGCACGTTCCACTGGCGGGCGAGGTCGGTGGACGCTCTGAACGCCACCGGCCAGTGGGTGAGCTTCGGAGGCAACGCCGAGTCGAGCACGGACTTCCGCGTGGAGTCGCTCATCGTCCTCTCTTCCAACCGCCAGGGGGCGAACAACGCGAACGCGCAGGAGATCTACGTGATGAACCCCGACGGCACCGGGGCCGTCCAGCTCACCACCAACACCAAGATTGACACCGACCCAGCGCTCTCGCCCAACGGCACGAAGGTCGCCTTCCAGTCCGACCGGGACGGCGACTATGAGATCTACGTGATGAACATCAACGGTACGGGCCTGGTTCAGCTCACAGCCAACACCGCGGCCGACCAGTCGCCCGCCTGGTCCCCGGACGGCAACAGGATCGCGTTCGTCTCCAACCGCCTCTCCAACGGCAACTACGACATCTTCACGATGGACGCGTCTAACGGGGGGAACGTCGTCAGGCTGACGACGAGCCAGTCGAGCGACACCTACCCCTCCTGGTACGGGACGAAGATCGCGTTCATGTCCCTCCGGGACGGCGACGCCGAGATCTTCACGATGGACGCAGCCAACGGCGCAAACCAGACACAGATCACGTTCAACAGGCGCGACGACACGACCCCTGCGTGGTCCCCGGATGGAACGCAGATCGTGTTCTCGTCGAACGTCGACAACTCGAACAACCCGGATATCTACGTCATGAACGCCGCGGGTGGGCTGGCGACGCGGCTCACCACCAAGGCGGGGAATGACACGGCACCCGCGTGGTCCCGGGACGGAGCACGAATCCTCTTCCAGGGCATCGACACCGACGGCGACTGGGAGATCCACCGGATCCTGGCGAACGGGACCGGCCTGACGAAGCTGACGAACAACAACAGGGCCGACGTGACCCCGAGTTGGTAGGTCCCGGCAAGATCAGGCGTTCGTCGCCAGGGGGCCAGACCCCCGCTGCGAGGGCGACCTGGGTGAGATTCGACTGCATGGCGCCTCGAACGCGCTCCCGAATCCCTGTTCAGGCTGCCAGGGTGAGCTCGCGGACGCGACGAGTGGTGGGCGTGTCGGTCCTTTGACACCAAATCAAGCGGCCGAGGAAGTTCGCGTGAGGACTAGTGCCGTATCGTCGCGTAGGCGCTCCCTCTCTTTGGCCATCTTGGTTCGTGGTGGCTTGCGCCGAGTGGCGGAGTAAGCGTGAAGGGTGCCATTACTCCGATTCATCAGGCGGCGACCTCGTACTCGTAGAGGAGTGCCGAGGACGTCCCGTCGACGGACCGAAGCGGGTCGGGCAGAGCGGATCGCCGTCGAGGCAGGGCCCTCTGGCGTCTCGAGCCGCAGGCAGACTTCCCGTGACGCCACTTGAAGGGAGGCTTGGATACTACACCCCTTTTGTCCGGATTAGCTTGACTCTGATAAAGTGGTTAAGCAACTATATCAGTCGGAGGGTGGCATGGCACCCGAGTCCGATGATCCACGGCCTGAGCTCGTCTACTGGCAGGAGTCAGGGGGGACCGGCCGGCCCAGGGTTGCTGTGTACTTCGCCGCAATCGATGGGCAGGTGGAGTGCCTTCGCATCGAGATCGGAGCGCAGTTCGCTGCCGGGGAATATCCACGGCGGCTCGGCGCTCGATTCGCTTCCTCGTCTCGCCCGAAGGTCCTAGATGCAGCGACACTCCGGGGGGTCAAGCTGCCCCCCGAGGTGAAGAGAGCCCGCAAGGCCTGGCTGGCCAGCCTCGAGGAGATCGCCGGGGGGATCTTTGCCGGGCAGAAGGTCAGCGCGTCGGTGAGACGGCAGGCTCGTGAGCGGCTCGACATCGCGCGGGAGTCAGTCCGATACGACCGGCCTGGGCCGAGTCCTCTGGGCAGAGACCACTTCGAGAAGGTCGCTCGCGTCTACAAGCAGGCCGCCGAAGCCGGGGAGCACCCGACGCTCGCCGTCAAGGAGCAGTTCCAGGTCGCGTACCCGACCGCGGGAAGGTGGGTGTCGATCGCGCGAAACGAATACCGATTGCTCCCAAAGACCACGAAAGGAAAGGCGAGGGCCGGAAGGTGAGTATTCGGTTGCCTTGCTTGTGGAGCGGAGGACCTCATCTCATGCTCCTTGCGGAATTTGTTTCCCGCTCGGACGGCGGATGGATATTCACGAACGTTAGAGCCCCAGCCTGTTTCGTAAACCGCAGGTCGTCGGTTCGAGTCCGACCTCCGGCTCCACCGGATGCTCGGCCGAGGCGCTTCAGCCCGCACGTTGCCGACGACGCCGAACATGAAACGACCCGGGACTCCTCGGCGTCCCGGGTCGTTCCGTCGCTCGAGGTCTGGTTACGGTCCGGCAGCCAGCGCGGCGGCCTGGTCGATCAGGATCTGGGCCTGGTTCGTCCAGATCTTGGCCTGGTTGGAGTCGATGGCGACCCCGCCCGACTCCGCCTGGTTGAACGCGTGCCGGATCTGCAGCGCCAGCGAATCACGCTGGGAGGTCAGCGACTCGATCGAGCTTTCGATCGACTTGTACGTGCTGTCGTCGGCGGTCGATCCGCTGTTCAGGGCTCGCGTCGAAGCCCGCAGCGTGTCCATGCCGAACTCCCCGAAGGGGGCGGTCAGCTGCTTGTAGGCCGCCGCGAGGGCATTGATCGTCCCCCTGCTGTCCTGCAGCGAATCCGGGAGGGCCCAGCCCTGTATCACCTGCGACACGGCCCGTCCGTCGGTCTCGTAGTCGTCGGCCAGCCCGAGCAGCGTGAGGATCGTCGGCCGGGCATCGGTGTGGTCGGTCCAGACGCTCCCCACGTCCCCACGGTTCTTGACGCCGGGTCCGACGTACCCGATCCACGTCGACGCGATCTCGTCCTGGATGTCGCCGTGATTCCACGCGAAGCTCTGGTTCGTCCGCGCCGGGATGAACGCGCAGTCGCCGGGTGTCGCACATGTCGCCGGCGGGGTCCCTCCGGTGGCGAAGAAGAACCAGTCCGGATCGGCGAACGGCGTGAACGTCGGCGTGCGGAACGGATCCGCCGTCACCATGTGCAGCGTCTTCATCTCGGTGTGGTCCGCCAGCGCGACCATGATGTGGTTCTCGACGGACCCCGTGTACGGGTTCAGCCAGTGCAGCTGGCCCATCTCCCGTTCGAGGTTGCGGACGGTGGGATCGGTCTGGTCACGAATGGGCTGCACCGCGGTGCCGTTCACGTACACGGTCGGCGCGTCGTCGGAGTGCACCGAGAACAGCGTCGAGTCGCCGGACTGCGTGTAGACCATGCGTCGCAGGTCCGCGTTGATCTCGCCCACTCGGTTGTAGTTGCAGGGCGTGGTGATGCCGTCACAGCCGGCCGGGGTGGCCGGGTCGCCGACGAAGTGGTCGCCCTCGTCCACGGTGAACACGAACAGGGTGTTCGACTTGTTGATGCCGTCGGCGGCCAAGCGATCGAAGAACTTCCCGAAGGCCGTGTCGTAGTCGTGGAGCTGCTGCACGTATCCGGCCTCGCCGGGACCGTACGCGAAGTGGATGTTGCCGGAGGTCCCATGGTCGTCGTGCGCGTCCGAGATGTACGCGTACGTGATCGGGATTCCTGCTTCCTGCATGTGCGCGACCCACGACAGGGACACCGTCGCCTCCATCCCGTCGAAGCCGGGGAAGCCGACGTGGCCGGTCGCGTCCTGGATCGTGTTGCCGTCAAGGTCGGTGGGCGGCGAGTCCCCGATGGCCGGGTCGACGTACTTCGCGCCGAACAGGCCCTGGTAGCCCGTGTAGCCGCCGGGCTCGTCCGGCAGCGGGTCCGGCCGCTGGTGGTTGGCGTCCGTGCAGAGCGAGCTGCCCGGCGCGCAGTGGACGCCGATCCCAACGAAGTCCGCGAAGGCCTGGCCCGGGTTCGTGGCGACCTCGTCGGCCTCAGGCGAGTCTGGCCCGAAGACAGTCGGGATGTCGATAGCCGTGTTCTCGAGGATGGTGTTCGCGGTGGCCACTGCACCGACGTCGCACCCCGCCCGGGTGAAGGGCACCCACGGGGCGGGGGCGATCTTGCCCTGCTCGTTGATCATCTCCGGCGTGGTGTCGGTGGTGCTGCCGGCCGGGTCGAACAGCGGCGCGGTCCAGTAGGCGAACGAGACGCCGGTCCGGGTCGTCCCGTCGGTCTTGAAGTACCGGAAGCTGTTCGAGACGGGCTGTCCCATGCGGTCGGGGTACACGCCGGTCAGCGAGCTGAGGATTCCGGTCGCCGTGTGGGAGATCAGCGCAGTGTGGTCGTTCGTGAGCAGCGTCCCGTTGTCCCGCATGAAGTTCAGCAGGTGCGGCATCTGCTCCAGGTCCGACGGGACGTTCGCGTTGTCCCGCAGGAAGTGGGTGTTGTCGAACTGGATGTAGATGACGTGATGGATCTGGCCGCGCGCGGAGTTCAGCTGGCAGCCGGCTACGGCGGGGGTCGCCGCAGGGGCGTGCGTGGCCTCGAGCGGGGTCGCGAGCGTGGGCGGCATCATCACGGTGATGGCCGTGACGACGGCCGCCGCAAGAATGAGCGGTTTCCGCATCGTGTCGAGTCCCCCTTTGCCGACGTCCCTGGTCCCGTGCTTCCGGGTTGGTGCCGCATCGGCGCAGCGTGCCCGAGGACTATCCCGCGAAGATCACGAAGATGCGAATCGGCCGGGAACGGGAGTCGGACGCAGGCCAGGAGTTCGAGTCCGCCCTGCGACCCCCAGCAATGCACCGCGCGGGCTCGAGATCGGGCGCCTGCGCGCCGACATGGACTGCGTGCGTCGCGCGCCCACGAAGACCAGGACCGATGCAATGACCGTGAGGACGAGGGCGATGCGCTTCATTCGAATGCTCCCCCGGGGCTGAGCCCCTCCACGACGAGGGATCACGCGCGGCCGTTGTGACGTATTCGCCCCCCGGAGTCGGTCCCCCATTTCCACCGACGGCGCATGCGGGTTGTCGGGGCGGAGCCGAGAACCCTCTGTGTAGAATCCCGCGCGATGCGCTGGCCGCGGTCCCGTGTCGCCCTTCGGCTCGCCGTGTTCGCGGGTCTCGTGCTCGCGGTGCTCGCGGTGCCGCACGTCGCGTCGGCCCAGGTCACCATCGACCCCACCGAGACCGTCACGAAGGAGACGGGCGGCTGGGTCTACTGGATGGCCGAGGGCGCGATCATCCTGGGCGGCGCCGTCCTGCTGTTCCTCGGTGCGATGTACCTCCGGTTCGCACCGCGGTTCCAGCACCCGGAGGAGGAGGCGCCGCGGGCCGGCCGCCGCGGGCCCGAGCCCGCCGTCGTGCTCCAGCGGTCGTGGCAGCAGGCCACGCCGCCGGCCGGCGTGCAGGCCGTTCCGGCGCCCCAGCCGGTCGCCGTGGCCGCTCCGGCGGCCGCCCCCGCGGCTACCGCGCCCGCGCCCGCAGCACCTGCACCCGCGGCTGGCGCGCCCGCACCCGCCACTGCGCCAGCCGGTGCCGCACCCGCGGCGGCCGCCCCCGCTGCAGCTGCACCGGCGCCGCCCCGGCCCAAGGGCGAGCCCGTCCAGCTCGACCAGGAGACGTTCGACCGGGTGCTGGCCGAGGAGACCGCCAAGGGGACCAGCCAGCGAGTGGCCGAGGGCAGGGCCCGTTCCGCCGCGGTCAAGGTCTGGCGCGCCAAGACCGGCAACGAGTAGCCCGGGCCCGCAATCGGCTGGCCTCGCGAACCCCTCTGGCCGGGTTCCATTCGGGGAACCGTGGGGTAGTCTGGCCGGCGAGCCACCCCCCACCCGAAGGGAGGAAGGGCGCGTCCGCGCCCGCCAACGTGGAAGCCGTGGACTGGGCCATGCACGATCGCGATCCGTCGTCCGGCCTGGTCGACTGGAAGCTGGCGTCGACGACCGGTGCCCGGCTGACCGGCGCCGGGCCGCGCCTGTCGAGCACCGAGCAGGCGCGCATCGCGCTCGACTTCACCGAGCTCGTGCCGGCCGCCGAGGACATGGTCGCGGAGTTCACCGGCCTGCACCCTGGAGGACCCAAGGCGCGGGCCTGGGTGATGAGTCGCAGCCAGTGGATCGACCAGAACCTCCGGGGGTTCCAAACGGTTCTTGAGCCGCTCGCGGCCCGGGTCCTCGGCAAGCGGGGCCAGAGCGGATCGATGCGCCGCAAGGGGCTCGGGCTGCAGGTCGGTCTGCTCATGGGCTACGTCTCCCGGAAGGTCCTCGGCCAGTACGACCTGTTCCTGCCGCCGGACGACACGGGGATGCTGTACTTCGTCGGCCCCAACGTCGTCGCCGTGGAGCGGCGCCTGCGGTTCCACCGTCGGGAGTTCCGCCTGTGGCTGTCGCTGCACGAGGTCGCCCACCGCGTCCAGTTCGGATCGGTGCCCTGGCTCCGGAAGCACCTCACCGGGCAGGTCGACGCCTACCTCGACTCGGTCGAGCTCGACTCGAAGCGCGTCGTCGAGGCGGTGAAGCGCGCGGTCGAGGAGATCCGCTCCGGCGCCCGCCGGGGACAGGACCTCATCTTCCTGTTCATGACCCCGGAGCAGCGGGTGATCCTCGAGAAGGTCCAGGCCCTCATGTCGCTGCTCGAGGGCCACGCGAACTACGTGATGGACACCGTCGGCGCCGAACGGGTCCCGGGCGCCGAACGCATGCGGCGCGGCCTGCGCGATCGCCGGAAGTCCTCGGGCATCGAGCGGAGCTTCCAGCGGCTGATCGGCTTCGAGTCGAAGGTCCGCCAGTACGACGTCGGCGAGCGGTTCGTGGCCGCAGTCGTCGACCAGGTGGGGATGGGCGGGTTCAACGCCGTGTGGGACGCGCCCGAGAGCCTCCCGAGCCTCGAGGAGGTCATGGCGCCCGACCGGTGGCTCGAGCGGGTCCGCCCGGAGCCCCACCGGCCGCACTAGTGTCGCGATGCCCCGGCGACCCCCCGCCGTGGCCCGCGTCCTGGAACGCGTCACCGCCACCGCCCGCGAGCACGCGATGTTCCCGCCGGGCGCCCGGATCCTGGTGGCCGTATCCGGGGGCCCGGATTCCACCTGCCTCCTGTACTCGCTCCACATGGTCCGCCGCCTGTTCCGCATCGACCTGGAGGTGTTCCACTTCGACCATCGCCTGCGCGACGACAGCGGAAAGGACGCCGCCTACGTCAAGCGGCTCGCCTCGCGGCTCGAGGTGCCCTTCCATCTGCTCGTTGCCGAGACGAAACCGGGGCGGGGTGAGTCGGTGGAGCTGTGGGCCCGGGCGGCACGGTATCCGGCGGCAATCCGGCGGATGCTGGACGTCGGAGCCCAGCGGATCGCCCTGGGGCACACGCAGGACGATCAGGCGGAGACGGTCCTGATGTTCGCCCTCCGGGGCTCGGGCCTGTCCGGCATCGCCGGCATCCGCCCGTCCGCGGGACCCCTGGTGCGTCCGCTCATCGACGTCCGCCGCTTCGAGGTGGAGGCGTTCGTCCGCGCGCTCGGCCTTCGCCCCCGGCTGGATTCGACGAACCTCGACACCGCGCTCCTGCGAAACGCGATCCGGATCGAGGGGATCCCCGCGCTCGAGCGGGCCGTGGGACGGGACGTCACGGGTCCGCTCGCCCGGACGGCCAGGTTGCTTCGCCGGGACGAGGACGAGCTGGAGCGTCAGACGCAGAGCCTGTTCGGGGCGCTCGTCGCAGTGGAGGAGGACGGGTGCCGTCTGAACGTCGAGGGCCTGGCGGCGGTCGGCCCGGCGCTGGCCTCGCGAGTCGTCGGGCGAGCCCTGTACGGGGTGGGCCAGCCTCCGAGGGAGAACTCGGTCTGGGCGATCCTGGACCTGGCGAAGGGGCGGCCCGGCCGCCGGCGCGACCTGGGTGGGGGATTGATCGCCGCCCGGGACAAGGAGTACATTCGTCTTTCCCGAACTTCCCCCGGGGGTGTTCCGTAGACCCGCTCGAAAATGGGGGAGGACAGATGGATCTCAAGCTCGCGTCGCCACCCGTCGGTTCGCAGATCGAGGGCGCGCTTCCTAGACTGCTCGCTCACGTGCCGGCCCTGGAAGACGACATCGAGAAGGTCCTGATCTCCGAGGAGGAGATCCAGGCCACGGTTCGCCGGCTCGGCGACGAGATCACCAGGGACTACGCGCGCCGGGACCTCCTGCTGGTGGGGGTGCTCAAGGGCGCCTTCGTGCTGATGGGCGACCTGTCGAGGAACATCCGGCTGCCGCTGCAGTTCGACTTCATGGCGGTGTCGTCGTACGGGGCCGCGACGAAGACCTCGGGCGTGGTGCGGATCCTCAAGGACCTCGACCACGAGATCGAGGGGCGCAACGTCCTGCTGGTCGAGGACATCGTCGACTCCGGGCTCACGCTGGCGTACCTGCTGAAGAACCTCCGGACGCGCCGCCCGGCCTCGCTCGAGGTGTGCGCCCTGCTCCACAAGACCGCCATGCAGAAGGTCGACGTGAACCTGAAGTACGTCGGGTTCGAGATTCCGCCGGAGTTCGTGGTCGGCTACGGCCTCGACTACGCGGAGCGGTTCCGGAACCTCCCGTACGTCGCCACCCTCAAGCCGGCGGCCTACCAGGGCTCGCCGGAGTAGCGGCCTCGGATCCCCGTCGGGTGGGGAACGCGCGCCGGGGCGATCCCGTCCAACCCGCCATGCGGAGGATGCTCCCGGTGTTGCTCGCCGTGTTCGCGCTGGCCGGATGCGCCCGGCCGGGCTCGAACGCGGTCGGCGACCCAGGCGGGACGCGTCCCGGCCTGGACTCGGGCATTCGCGGCACGACGGCGGCGGGCCCGCAGTGCCCCGTCGAGATCGCCGGGAGCCCCTGCCCCGACGAGCCCCTCGCCGCCGAGTTCGACGTCGACGCCCCGAACGGGGACGTCGTCGCCCACGTCCGGTCGGACGCGAACGGCAGGTTCGAGGTGGCCCTCCAGCCCGGGCGCTACGTGCTCGACCCGCAGCCGCCGTCCGACTCGGGATTCCCGTTCGGCAAGCCGCTCGACGTCGTGGTCCGTGCGCACCGGTTCACCAGGGTCACCGTCACGTTCGACACGGGCATCCGGTAGGACGGGCCCGGCGCCCAGAACCGAAGCCACGGCCGGAACGTATTTCCGCAGGTGAGAGGCCCGATCGGGGACCTCACTCCGGAGGTGATGTCGGACCCCTGTGCTACCATCGGCCGAGGGCAGGGGGGATTGGGCCCCCGCCTTCTTTCGTGCAATCAGGAGACTTCTCACGGACCGGCCCGACACCTTTTTCGGACGACTCCTCCGCGGCCCGCTGGTGTGGGTCCTGCTCGTGCTGGTCGCCCTGTTCGTGTTCATCTCGCTCTCCTCGAACGACAAGCCCGCGGAGAAGATCATCCAGTTCCGCTTCGAGCAGCTCGTGGCGAGCGGCAAGGTCAGCAACGCCACCTTCCACGAGTCGTCTCAGGTCATCGACGGCGAGCTTCGCGACGGCCACCGGTTCCAGACGACGTACCTGGCGGACTCCGGCTCGGACCTCCAGGGCCTGCTGAAGCGGTTCAACGTTCCCTTCCAGGTCGACCCTCAGAAGGGCAACGCGTGGCTCTCGCTGCTGGTCGGGACCCTGCTGCCCGTCATCCTGATCGTGGTCGTGATCCTGTTCGTGATGAACCGCATGCAGGGCGGGGGGGCGCGGGTGATGTCCTTCGGCCGGTCCCGGGCCAAGGTCATGACCAAGGACCAGCCGAAGACGACGTTCGCCGACGTCGCGGGCGTCGACGAGGCAATCGAGGAGCTCGGTGAGATCAAGGACTACCTGAAGAACCCCGCCCGGTTCCAGGCCATGGGCGCGAAGATCCCGAAGGGCGTGCTGCTGTACGGCCCGCCGGGGACCGGCAAGACGCTGCTCGCCCGGGCGGTCGCCGGCGAGGCCGGCGTGCCGTTCTACTCGATCTCCGGCTCGGACTTCGTCGAGATGTTCGTCGGGGTCGGGGCGGCCCGCGTCCGCGACCTGTTCGAGCAGGCCAAGGGCGCGGCTCCGGCCATCGTGTTCATCGACGAGATCGACGCCGTGGGGCGGCATCGCGGTGCCGGTCTGGGCGGGGGCCACGACGAGCGGGAGCAAACGCTGAACCAGCTCCTCGTCGAGATGGACGGGTTCGACCAGAGGACCGCGGTGATCCTGATGGCCGCGACCAACCGACCGGACATCCTGGACCCGGCGCTGCTCCGGCCCGGCCGGTTCGACCGGCACATCGTGATCGACCGGCCGGACATCGAGGGCCGCAAGGGCATCCTGCGCGTCCACGCCAAGGGCAAGCCCTTCGACCCGACCGTGGACACGGACGTGGTCGCCCGGCGGACGCCCGGGTTCACGGGCGCCGACCTGGAGAACGTCATCAACGAGGCCGCGCTGCTGGCTGCCCGCCGCTCGAAGCGGGCCATCACGATGTCCGAGGTCGACGAGGCCATCGACCGCGTCCTTGCGGGGCCCGAGCGGCGGACCCGGATCATCTCGGACCGGGAGAAGCGGGTCATCGCCTACCACGAGGGGGGCCACGCGCTGGTCGCGTACCTCCTGCCGAACGCGGACCCGGTCCACAAGATCACGATCATGCCCAGGGGCCGGGCGCTGGGGTACACGATGACCCTGCCCATGGAGGACAAGTTCCTGATCACCCGGGAGGAGTTCATCGACGAGCTGGCCATGCTCCTCGGCGGGCGGGTGTCCGAGGAGATCGTGTTCGGCGATATCACGACCGGCGCGCAGAACGACCTGGAACGGGCCACGCAGATCGCCCGGCAGATGGTCACCGAGTACGGCATGTCCGACCTGCTCGGGCCCCTGATGCTGGGGCAGAAGCAGCACGAGGTGTTCCTGGGGCGCGACCTCTCGGCGCAGCCCGACTACTCGCCGCAGGTGGCGTTCGAGATCGACTCCGAGATCCGCCGGCTGATCGACGAGGCGCACGACGAGGCCCTCGAGATCCTCAACGACCACCGGGTGCACCTCGACAAGCTGGCCGAGGTCCTGATCGAACGGGAGACGATCGACAAGGACGAGCTGGTCACGCTGCTCGAGGGGCTGATCAAGCGGCCCCAGCGCGCAGGCGCGGCGGGCATGGCCGTGGCCCGTCGGATGAACCGTCCCGGCGGCGGCTCGACGCCGTCCGGCGGCCCGGGACCGGCCCCGCTTCGCTGACCGGGCGTCTCCTCGGCCGGCGCGTTACCCTCCTGAACCAATGACCGAGCGATGGGCCACGTTCGACGTGTACGGCACGCTGATCGACTGGGAGCTCGGCATCGCGCAGGCCCTGGCCGAGGTGTGGCCGGAGGCCGACGAGCCCAAGCTGGAGCGGCTGCTGGAGCGGTTCCACGAGGTCGAGCCCGAGATCGAACAGGACTCCGCGGCGCCGTACCGCAAGGTCCTCCGTGACTCGCTGGCGCGGCTCGCGGCGGACGAGGACCTCCAGGTGCCGACCGGGAGGGAGTTCGCCCTGGCCGAGTCGCTAGCCGGGTGGCCGGCATTCGACGAGGTCCCGGCCGCGCTCGCCGAGTTGAAGGCACACGGGTGGAAGCTCGGCCTGCTGTCGAACACCGACTCGGACCTTCTGGCCGCCTCGATCCGCCACCTGGGCGTGGAGCCGGATGTGACGGTCACCGCCGCGGACGCCGGTTCCTACAAGCCCGCGCACGGGCACTGGGAGCGGTTCTTCGAGCGGACCGGCGCCGACCGAGACCGGCACGTCCACGTCGCCGCGAGCGCGTTCCACGACCTGTCGCCCTGCGCGGAGATGGGGCTCACCGCCGTGTGGATCAACCGGCTGTCCGAGATCACGAACCTTCCCCGGTCGGCGGAGCTGCCCGACCTGCGGGAGCTGCCGGCGACGCTGGAGGAGCTCGTCCCGGCCCAGGAGTCGACGTGACCGACCAGCTCATGGAGCCGGCGGGGTTCGACGCCGACAAGGTCCGGCGGGGCGTGCGGCTGGTGCTGGAGGGCGTCGGCGAGGACCCCGACCGCGAGGGGCTGGCGGAGACGCCCGAACGGGTGGCCGGGATGTACCGGGAGATCCTGGCGGGAATCGGTCACGACCCGGCCGAGGTGCTGACCGTGGTCAAGGGCGCCGGCCACGACGAGATGATCATGGTCCGCCACATCCCGCTGCACTCCACCTGTGAGCACCACCTCACTCCGTTCAGCGGCGTGGCCCACGTCGCGTACATCCCGAACGAGGACGGCCGGATCACCGGCCTGTCGAAGATCGCCCGGGTCGTGGACCTGCTGTCGCGGCGCCTCCAGGTGCAGGAGCGGCTGACCACCCAGATCGCCGACGCCCTGGACCAGGCGCTGGAGCCGAAGGGCGTGTTCGTGGTGCTCGAGGCCGAGCACCTGTGCATGGTGATGCGGGGGATCAAGAAGCCGGGGTCGGTGACGGTCACGTCCGCCGTTCGGGGTCGCTTCCGGTCGGACGCCCGGACCCGAGCCGAGGCGATGAGTCTCACTCGCCGCGCCGACTGAGGAGCCGTCGGGCTCCGGCGCGGCCGACATGTCCAGGTTGACCCGGTTCTCTTGACCCTTGGCCCGGCCACCCTGTACCGTCGGCCGCCGTCACGGAACCGGAAGATACGCAAACATGAGCGACCGGCGCGAGGGAACGGAGGATCCGCGGCAGGGTTCGGTGCCGCCCGCTCCGCCACCGCCGCCGGGCACGCCCGCCGACGTCCCGGCGCCCCCCGTCCCTCCCGCCGCACCGAACGCCCCGCCCCCGCCCGAGGGCACCGTCGACGAGGAGGAGGACGAGCGCCGCGACGCAGCGCTTGCGGCCGGCGCGGGTGCAGGAGGGGCCGCGGCGGGTGCGACCCTGGCGGCTCCGGGTGGCGCTGCGGCCGAAACGGGGACCGCGACGGGGGTCGCCGGACCGACCGTCCCCAGCGCTACGCCCGGAGGGGGTCCGACCGTTCCCGGGGGCACGCCCGGAGAGGGTCCCACCGTCCCGGGGGGCGCGCCCGGTGGGGGTCCAACCGCGCCCGGAGGCTCGGCGGGCGGGGGACCGACGGTTCCCGGCGCGTCGAGCACGGGTCGCACCTTCACCCGGATGCGTCGGGGCGTCCGTTCGGGCCGAGGAATGCGGTTGCTGATCATCGGGACGAGCATCGCTGTCCTGGGGGCGGGCGCGGCGGTGGCGATTGCGCTCTCGTCCAAGTCGAACAACAAGACGGCGACGGTGCCGGTCGGCGGCAGAGGGGCGCACTCCGGAGGGGCACCATCGAGCGGCGGCGGCCCGAGTCCGGGAGGAACCGCGACGACTGCTCCGGCGCCCCCCTCTCCCGTCACCATCTCCTCGGGCCCGTGCGAGGCCTCGGCCTGCACGACCTCCTCCCAGTCGGCGTCGTTCACCTTCTCGGCGCTCGGCGCGGCCGCCTTCGAGTGCGCGCTCGACGGCGGCGGCTTCTCGCCCTGCACGTCGCCCCACACCGTGGACGGCGTGGGGGACGGCACTCACTCGTTCCAAGCCCGGGTGGCCGGGGCGCAGGAAACCGTCGCCGGCTTCGACTGGACCGTGTCGCCCGACGCCGTCGTGAACTCGACGTCCGTGGACCACGGCGTCACGACGCACACCACCGGCCACGCCTGCGGCGGGACCCACGGTGACTGGACGTACAAGCTGGCCTTCCGGGGGAATTCGGTCAGCGGCGTCTACAACCTGCACTGGACCTTCGGCCCGGGTTCCAGGTCCGCCCCGATCAGCGGGTCGGCCCACATCCCCCCGATCAACGGCATCACGGTTCACATCACCATCCGCAACGGCGTGCTGAAGGCCACTGCCACCAGCGGAGGGGTCACCGTCACGGTCACCGCCAACGTGACGGCCAGACTCGCCGGAACCAGGCAGGCGCCGGTGCTGAAGTTCGTCCAGAGCAATGCAAGCGGGTCGGTCTCCGGCTTCGGCGGTCTCGCCCCGTTCGGAGGGGCCGGCGGCGTGTCTGCCCTGCCGGTTTCCTTGCGGGCGTTCCCCGGCTGCCCCTGACGGAACGCCGTGCGGCCGCTCAGCCCTCGTCGGGCAGCGCCGCCAGCGCATCGCGGACGATCCGCCGCCAGTCGCGCGTGATCGTCTTCAGCGCTCCCTCGATGGCCTCCATGCGCCGCTCGTCGACCTGACCGCGCTTCGCGGCCTGCCGCAGCTCGTCCTCGTCCTCGATCGTGACCTCGCCGGTCGGGGAGACCAGCACGTCGACGTACAGGTCGGTGTACTCGACGGAGTCGTCGGCGATCCGCACCTCGTCCACGACGTCGAAGCGATGCAGGAGCACGTCGCCGTCCTTGGCGAGGAACCGGTAGAGGTTGTAGTTCCGTCGCCGCCAGAAGAACCCCAGCGTGGTGGCGCCCTTCGGCACGGGCCCGACCGCGACCGGGATACGGAACGACACGACGGCGAGATCCTCCGTCACGCGGAGGGCTTCGCACTCGAACCGCTCGACCCGCCCGCCGGGGCGGCGCTTGATCTCCGTGAACCGCCGGATCGGACCCACGACCCGAGCGTAGCGGCACCCGCGCTGCTCAGTCGCCGGCCAGGAAGTAGATCCACCTCCCGTCCTCGGTGATGCCGATGCGCCAGCCGAGGTACCCGCCGGACTGGATCCACGACTGGAGCTGCCGGTCGAAGTCGGGGTAGATCTGCCCGAGGGCCGAAGGCCACTCCGACTCACCGATCCTGGCCAGTTGGTCGGGCGACCACGTCACGATGGCGGGCCACACGTAGATGTCGCCGCCCTCGGCCCGCTCGGTCGTGTACGGCATGTCGAGCAGGGCTCCCATGATCCGCAGTGGCTCGGGCCCCTGCTCCTTCCAGTAGGTGATCGCCTGATCGGCCACCGAGGTTCCGGGGCTGACCCCGCCGAACGTGAACTGGAACTGGTCGGGATCGATGAGGTCCGCGAGGGCTCCGTAGTTGCTCGCCCCGGCCGCCGCGATGATGGCGGCCCGCGTCCGCGCTGCTGCATCGGTGAGCCCGGCGGGACCCTCCGGCGATTCCCCGGGCGCAGGCGGGGCCGAGATCTCGACCTTCCGGGCGAGCACGCCGGCAGGGTCCCCGCCCTGGTCGAGCACCTCGACCACGAACACGCCGGAAGAACCGTATCCGCTCGGGATGGGGCTCACGTTCCCGTCGAAGCTCCCGTCCGGCTGCACCGCGATCCGCGCGAAGGGCGAGGCCTCGTCGCGGGCGAGTCCGGTCGTGGCCGCGTCTCCGGGCACGACCCACGCCTGCACCCGCGCCAGGGACGCATCCCACGACGTCGTCCCGCACACGCGGACCGTGCCGCCGACCTGGAGCGGAGGGCCGCCCAGGCCGTCCTCTGCGCCGGTGGCGCCCAGATCGCACTTCACCGTGAGCAGGTCCGAGCTCACCCCGACCACCGACCAGATGCCGCCGGCACCCGTCCGGCCGAGCTGCTTCGTCTCCACGTGGAGCGCGTACGGAGCCTTCGGCTGCAGGCCCTCCTCGCGGGTGAGCGTGCCGTACTGGAGTTCGATGCTCAGACCGGCCGACGTCGACGTACCCGGGTCGACCTGAACCTTCGCGTCGACGACGGTGGTGTCCCAGCCCAGGGCCTGGTGGGCGAACTCGATCGCCGACTGCTTCGGGTCGAGCCGGTACCGGTCGGCGCCCTGGTCCACCTTCGCCTGCTCGGCCTGGAGCTCGTCGGCGTTGCGCTCGGGCCAGATGCCCGGGAACGGCGTCGTCCGCACGGCCACCGGCGCCGTGGCCGACGTCTGGGGCGTCGGCTCGGCCGTCCCGTTGCCGATCGGCGTCCGGCCGCCGCTCTCGTGGAACGCTGCCTGGACGCCGATCACGGCCCCCACGACCACGACCGCGGCCGTCACGCCCGCGACGGCGCCGTTCGCGAGCCGGCGACGCCGTGCTCGGCGAAGCGTCGGCCCCGGCAGCTCAGGCGGGACGCGGACCTCGTCGGCGCGTTCCCGCATCAACTCCCTGATCTCGGTCTCCATCTCACTCACCCTCGTTCATCTCTCGGCACTCGCTCGCGGAGCCGGTCCAGACCCCGCGACACCAACGACTTCACGGTCCCGACCGGGCACCCCATGACCTCCGCGGTCCGGGCCTCCGACAGGTCCTCGTAGAAGCGCAGGACGATCGCGACCCGCTGCCGGTCGGTCAGCGCCTGCAGGGCGGTCCACAGCTCGTCACGTGCGCCGAGGTCGGTGACCGTCACCTCGGCCTGCGGCCTGCCCTGCGCCGGCCCGGCCAGGTACGCCCGTTCGACGCGCCGCCGGCGGAAGTGCGAGCGGGCCAGGTTCACCACGGTCCGCCGGAGGTAGAACTCGAACGCATCGGGGTTGCGGAGGTCCCGGAAGCGCCCGTACAAGCGCGCAAACGCCTCCTGGACCAGGTCCTCGGCGAGGGCCCGGTCACCGGTGAGCAGATAGGCGAGGCGCGTCGCGTCGCCGGCATGCCGCCGGTACAGCTCGCCCAGCCGTCCCGCCTCGCTCACCAGCTCCAACTCGTCTCGGCCGACCTCGGCCCACATCATCCCCGCTCGCTCCCTCCAAATCCCCGCTCGCTCCCTCCAACCTTCCAGACGTGCCGCGCCGAACTTGGGTTGCACCGACCGGCGCGAATCGGCGGGAGGGCTACGCTGTGACGATGCGGTGGAGGACGGCCTCGGGTGAGCTCGAGCTGGGCGGGCGGACCCGGCTGATGGGCGTCGTGAACGTCACGCCCGACTCGTTCTCCGACGGCGGGCTGTACCTGGATCCGGAGGCCGCGGTGCGCCACGGAATCGAGCTCGCCGAGGCCGGTGCGGACGTGCTCGACGTCGGCGGGGAATCGACCCGCCCCGGGTCCGGCCCGGTCGCGGCCGGCGGGGAGATCGACCGGGTCGTTCCGGTGATCAAGCGGCTCGCCGCCGAGGTCGACTCGCCGGTCTCGGTCGACACGCGGAAGGCGGAGGTCGCCGCGGCGGCGCTCGACGCCGGCGCCGCGATCGTGAACGACGTCTCCGCCGGCCGCGACGACTCCCGGATGTTCGAGGTGGTCCGCGACTCGGGTGCCGGCCTGGTGCTCATGCACATGCTCGGGGACCCCAAGTCCATGCAGCAGGACCCGCGGTACGACGACGTCGTGCGCGAAGTGCGCGAGTTCCTGGAAGAACGCGTCGCGGCCGCCGAGGCGGCCGGCATCGAACGAGGCCGGCTGTGCGTCGATCCCGGCATCGGGTTCGGCAAGACGCTCGAGCACAACCTGCTGCTGCTCCGGCACATCGAGGGGGTGCGGGTGCCGGGCGTTCCGATGCTCGTCGGACCGTCGCGGAAGGCGTTCATCGGGCGGCTGACCGGGGCCGAGCCCCACGACCGGTTGGGGGGAACGGCCGGCGCTGTCGCGTGGCTCGCCGCGAAGGGCGTCGAGGTCGTGCGCGTGCACGACGTCCGCGAGATGCGCCAGGTGGTCGCGGTGGTCGACGCGATCGCTCGTGAAGGTGGCGACTGATGCCCGAGTGGGTTGCGGCGCAACGGTTCCGAGGATCGGGCGGCGAACTCGCCCACGTGGACGCCGGCCACGGCCCGGCCGTGGTCCTGCTGCACGGGTTCCCGACCTCGTCGGTGCTGTGGCGCGACATCGGTCCCGCGCTGACGGATTCCTTCCGCGTGATCGCTCCGGACCTCCTCGGCTACGGGGGGTCGGACAAGCCGGAGGACGCCCCGCAGCATGCCCGGGCCCAGGCCGGCTACGTCCGGGAGCTGCTCGGCGGGCTGGGGATCGAACGGTTCGCGGTCGTGGGCCACGATCTCGGTGGCGCGGTGGCCCAGCTGCTGGCGCTGGAGGGCGGCGTGGACGCCCTGTGCCTGCTCGACTCGGCGGCGTTCGATGCCTGGCCCATCGAGGGCGTGCGCATGCTGCAGGGCGCGGAGCCCGATCAGGAGGAGCCGGAGTTCGTCGCGGACATCATCGGCGTGACCTTCGACCTCGGGGTCGCCCGCACGGAGGTCGTGACCGAGGACCTCCTTGCGGCCTTCCGCGAGCCGTTCACCGCCGATGCGGACGCGGCCCGCGCCTTCTTCCGCGCCGCCCGTGCCATCGACGGCATCGGCCTGGCGGGGCGTGAGGCCGACCTCGCGGCGCTCGACCTTCCCTCGCTGCTCGTTTGGGGCGAGGAGGATCCGTTCTTCGACGTCGAGCTGGCCTCCCGGCTGGCCGAGACGCTGGCCCGCCCGGCCCTGGTCCTGCTCCCCGGGCGCTCCCACTTCACGCCTCTGGAGGCGCCGGAGGAGGTCGTCCCGCTGCTCTCGCAGTTCCTCGGCACGCACCTGCTCGGCCGCTCGCACGCTCACGGGCCGGAGCACGCGCACGGGTCCGGCCCGGTGGTCGTCCCCCTGGAGCGCCGTGGCCCCGCTTGACCTGTCGTTCACGGACGAGGAGCTCGCCGAGTTCCTTGCCAATGCGAGGACCGTTCGCGTCGCGACCGTCGGCAGGGACGGATGGCCGCACGTGGTGCCGCTGTGGTTCGTGTGGCACGCCGGGACCCTGTTCGTGAACACGACCAGCGGAAACCGGACGGTCCGCAACGCCGAGGCCAACCCCCGGGCCGCCGCGACCGTCGACGACGGCGAGCTGTACGACGAGCTGCGCGGCGTCTTGCTGCGTGGCGACCTCGTCGCGGCCGACGGCGACCCCCGCCTCCGGGAGGTCGGCGACGGGTTCGCGGAGAAGTACTTCGGCGGCAACCGGCCGCACTTCGAACGGTGGAGGAACCGGATGTTCCTGCGCCTGGAGCCGGAGGAGATCGCGTCCTGGGACTTCCGAAAGATCCCCGGCGCCCTGGCCCGGCGGCAGGCCGAGCGGGCCGGGGGGCCGTCGTGACCGCGGTTCGCATCCTCGTGTCGGGCATCCGGGCATCAGGGCGCCACGGCGCGAATCCCGGGGAGCGCGACCGGCCCCAGGAGTTCGTGGTCGACCTCGACGTCACCGTGGACCCCACCGGCGACCGCCTGGAGGACACCGTCGACTACCGGCGGCTGGCCGATGCAGTCCGGTCCGCCGTCGAGTCGGAGTCCCACCAGTTGCTCGAGACCATCGCCCGGTCGGTCATCGACGCCGTGCGCCGCATCCCGAAGGTCCTCCGCGTCGCGGCCGTCGTGCACAAGCCCGGCGCCGCCGAGGGACTCGGCGTCGGCGACGTGGCAGTGGAGGCCGTCTCGGGGTGAGCACCCGGGCCTTCCTCGGGCTGGGATCGAACCTCGGCGACCGGCTGGCCAACCTGCAGTCCGTGGTCGACCTGCTGGACGCGGCGCAGGGCATCCGGGTTCTCCGTTCGTCGCGGGTCTACGAGACCGCCCCAGTGGGACCGCCGCAGCCCGACTACCTGAACGCGGTCGTTGAGGTCGACACCAACCTCGAGGCGAAGGCCCTGCTCGAGGCCTGCCTGAATGTGGAACGACGGCTCGGCCGGGTCCGGGGCGAGCGGTGGGGTCCCCGGAGCATCGACGTCGACGTGCTCACCTACGGGGAGGCGTCGATCGACGAGCCCGGGCTCACGGTGCCCCATCCGCGCATGCACGAGCGGGCCTTCGTCCTGGCGCCGCTGCTCGAGCTCGTCGCGGACCCGCCGCTTCCCGGCGGACGCCGGATCGCGACGCTCCGAGTCGCGCCGGGCGATCTGGCAGGCGTTCGCCCGGTCGCGCCGCCCCTGGCGGTCCGGGAGGCCATTCAGTGAACGCGATCTGCTTTCGCTGCGACTGGGAAGGAGCGACCGAGGGCGAGCGATGCCCCCGGTGCGGCGCTCCGCTGTACCGCCCCGCCCCGCCCGAGGTCCGGGCCTCCGGTCCGCGGCATGTTCCCGCGGACGTCCCCGCATCCGGGCCGCGGGAGACCCCCGCAGGGCTCCCATCTCCGGCCCCGGAACGGTCCATGGCATCCCCCGAGCCGGTGGAGTGGCCCGACGGCGTCGTCGTGGACGGCGACGGGGGATCGGCGCCGCCCTCCCGCCGCGGTCCTTCGCGCCGCCTGCTGGGGGTCGTCGCCGCGATCGCCGCCGTTGCGTTGGTGGCCGCGCTCCTCTCGGCCCAGCACCGATCGGACCGCCCGTCGCCGGCATCCGTGACCAGGGCGATCGGCGGAACGCTGACCTATGTGTCCGCCGGCCGGGACGGGGCCACGGGCCGGCTGGTCCGAGTCGCACTCAGCAGCGGCCGGGTGGATATCGGTCCCCGGACCGTGCTGCCCGACCAGATCGTGGCCTCGGGGCCCGGCGAGCGGTGGGTCGGCGTCCGAACGGGAACTTCCGCCTACGTGTTCCGCGATCTCACAACGGACGGTGCCCCCCAACTCCTGGCCGAGGGGCAGCTGCTCGCCTGGGCGCCCGGCGGGAACGCGGTCTTCGTGGTCACCCGGGAAGCCTCCGCACGCGGCCGGTGCCCGCTGCTGCGGATCAGCTTCGTCGACTCGATCTCGCACGGCCAGGCCGATCTGTACGCGGCGCCAATGTGTTCGACCGCCGACGGCCTGGGGGTGGACGGCCTGACCCGTCCCTTCGTCTCCCTCGAGGGGCCGGATTACGCTGGGGTCTACCAGCTCGGGTACCGGCGGCTGCACCTGGTCGTTCCCCGGTACTCGCTCCTGTCGGTGTCGCCGGTGGGGGACATGCTGGTCGGGCCTCGGATCGCCGCTCCCGCCAGCGGTACGCCCTGGCCGGCCGCCCGGACCCTGCTCGTGTGGCAGGGGATCGGCGGGCCGAGCGTGGTCGGCGACGCGCACGGGGACTTCGTGGCGGAACGGTTCCTGGCCTGGTCGAAGGACGGACGCCGGGCCGCCCTTCTCGGGACTCTCGGCGCGGTGCGGAGCGTGTGGTTGGTGAAGACGGAGGTCGGTACCGGCCGCGAGCGACCGGTCCGGATGGCGCCTGCGCTGCCCCGCGAGATCCAGTCCGTGGGGGCGACCTTCGCGGGGGACACCGTGCTCAGCGCCGCGGCGGGACATGTGTACGCGTCGGGGGGCCGCGGGTATCGGGAGCTGGAGCTTCCCGCCGGCGCGCCACCGCCCTCCGGCCCCTTGCTCTGGCTCGACCGCTGATCCCGCGAGGAACGCCATACTCTCGCGCCATGGACCTCGCGGTGATCGGCGCGGGCCGGGTCGGGACCGCCATCGCGGTGCTGCTGGCTCGGGCCGGGCACCGCGTCGCGGCCGTGTCCGGCCGGGAGGGCACCACCGAGCGCGCGGCCCGGTTCCTCCCTGGCGTCCCGGTGCTGGCCGAGACCGAGGCGACGCGCGACGCGGACGTCGTCCTGCTCGGCGTTCCCGACGCCGCGATCGAGGCCACGGCCGGGCGGGTGGCCCCGGCGCTCCGTTCGCGCGCTACCGTCGTGCACCTGTCCGGGGCCCTCGGGCTGGCGGCGCTGCGCTCCGCGGAGGCGGCCGGAGCCACGCCGATCGCGCTGCATCCGCTGCAGACCTTCCCCACCGTCGAGTCGGCCGTGGAACGGATGCCCGGCAGCGCCGCGGCCGTGACGGCGCGGACGGAGGAGGCGTTCGCCATCGGGGAAGGGCTGGCCCGCGACGCGGGAGCCCGGCCCTTCCGGCTGGCGGACGAGGCCCGGCCCCTGTACCACGCCGGTGCGGTGCTGGCGTCGAACGCCGTGGTCGCGCTCGTCGCGCTGGCAGAGCGGGTAGTGGGCGAGGCCGGGGTCGACGACCCCGTCGGGAAGTTCCTCCCGCTGACCCGGGCCGCGGTCGAGAGCGTCGACGAGCTGGGGGTTGCCGGTGCGCTCACCGGGCCGGTGGTCCGGGGGGACGCCGAGACCGTGGAACGCAACCTGCGGGCCCTCGGCGAACACGCGCCGGAGGCGGTCGCCGCATACGTCGCGCTGGCGTCGGCCTCGTCGGCGCTGGCCGCAGGCTCCGGACGGCTGTCCGAACGGGGCCGCGCCGCCGTCGAGGAGGTGCTGGCCCGGTGGAGGTGATCCGGGCCGCCGCCGACTTCCGCGCCGCCTGCGAGGCCGCGCGTGCCGGCGGACGCTCGCTGGGGTTCGTGCCCACCATGGGTTCGTTCCACGACGGCCATCTCTCGCTCGTCCGCCGGGCCCGGGGGGAGCGGGAGGTCGTCGCGGTGTCCGTCTTCGTGAACCCCCTGCAGTTCGGCCCCCACGAGGACTTCGAGGCGTACCCGCGCGACCTCGACCGCGACCTCGGCCTGGCCCGGGCGGAGGGCGTCGACCTGGTGTTCGCGCCCTCGGTCGAGGAGATGTACCCGGGCGGGACGCCGGCCGTCACGGTCGACCCCGGACCGCTCGCGGAGCGCCTGGAGGGCGCGATCCGCCCCGGCCACTTCCGCGGCGTCTCCACGGTCGTCGCCAAGCTGTTCCATGCCGTCGGGCCGAGCGCCGCGTACTTCGGCGAGAAGGACGCCCAGCAGCTCGCCATCGTCCGCCGGATGGTCCGCGACCTGTCCTTCCCCATCGAGCTCGTGGGCTGTCCGATCGTCCGCGAGCGCGACGGCGTGGCCATGTCGTCGAGGAACGCCTATCTGTCCCCTGAGGAACGGGTGGCCGCGCGCTGTCTCTCGCGAGGCCTGTCGAGAGCGCAGGCGCTCCTGGCCGCAGGCGAACGCAGCGCGCAGCCCTTGGTCGCGGCCGTCCGCACGGAGGTCGACGAGGAACCCCTCGCGGCCATCGACTACGCGGTCATGGTCGACGACGAGACGTTCGAGGAAGTCCAGGACGTGACGTCCCCCGCCCGCGCCCTGGTCGCCGCCCGAATCGGCAAGCCCCGCCTCATCGACAACGTCCTGCTGACCCCCTGACGCCTGACCATCGGTTTTCGAGCGGAACCGAGGTTGGCCGGCGGTGGGGTCCGGAGTGCGCCGGAGTAAGGCAAACGGAGCGACCCCACCGCCGGCCACCCGTGCAATCTCTGGCCGAAGCACGACGCGCAACCACCCGCTGTCGGCGTGACCTGCCGTAAGGGACAATGGCGCCCGTTCGAGGAGGACCGATGCTGCTGGCCATCGACGTGGGCAACACCCAGACCGTGGCGGGCGTGTTCCGGGACGAGGAGCTCGCCTGGCACTGGCGGCTGTCGACGCAACCCGAGCGGACGGCCGACGAGCTGGCCCTCGCGTTCGGCGGATTCCTGGAGCAGCAGGGCCTCTCGTTCTCCCGGAACATCACGGGCGTGGTCATCTCCTCCGTGGTCCCGCCGGTCACCGGCGAGCTCCGGGAGATGGTCAGGCGGTACTTCCACTTCGACCCGGTGGTCGTCGAGCCCGGCGTGAAGACGGGGGTCTCGGTCTTGACCGACAACCCTCGGGAGGTCGGCGCGGACCGCATCGTCAACGCGCTGGCCGCGTTCACGAAGTTCGGCGGGCCGTGCATCGTGGTCGACTTCGGCACGGCGACGACCTACGACGCGGTGAGCGAGAAGGGCGAGTACCTCGGCGGGGCGATTGCGCCGGGCATCGCCGTGGCGGCGGAGGGGCTCATCGCGCAGGCCTCGCGCCTGCCCCGGGTCGAGATCGTCGCGCCGAAGGCCATCATCGGAAAGAACACGGTCGACGCGCTGCAGTCCGGGCTCGTGTTCGGCACCGCCGCCGAGGTCGACGGCGTCGTGGAGCGGATGCAGAAGGAGCTGGGCGGCCACGCCACGGTCGTCGTCACCGGCGGCCTGGCGGAGATCATCGCCCCGCACAGCCAGAGGATCGACCACCACGAGCCGTGGCTCACGCTCGAGGGGCTCCGTCTGATCTTCGACCGGAACACCCGCCCGGATGCCTGAGCCGCCGGAGGAGCAGCCGGACGAGTCGGGCACCACCCACGAGACCGGCCCTTCCGGCCACGAACCGGACGAGGAACGCGGCCGCCTGTCCAGGGTCGTCGCGGCCCGGCGCGAGACGCTCGAGCGGCTGAAGGCCCGCGGCGTCCCGCCCTTCGCGCTGAACTTCGCCAAGGACGCGGACGCGGCCGACGTCCTCCGCGAGTTCGATTCCCTGGAACGCGGCCAGGAGACCGACCAGGTCCGCACCGTCGCCGGCCGGATCGTGATGCTCCGGCGCCTCGGCGGCGTCGCCTTCGTCGTGATCCGGGACCGGTCGGGCGATCTCCAGCTGTTCTGCTCGCAGGACTCGATGGACGAGGGCTCGTGGGCGCTGCTCGACGACCTCGACCTCGGCGACATCGTCGGCGCGGCTGGCCCGGTCGTGAAGACGAAGCGCGGCGAGGTCAGCGTCAAGCCCACGACCGTGACCCTCCTGACGAAGTCGCTCCACCCGCCGCCGGAGAAGTGGGCGGGCATCCGGGACCCCGAGCTCAAGGTACGCCGCCGCTACGTCCAGCTGTTCGCCGACCCCACCTATCGCAAGGTGGTGCAGACCCGGGCGAAGATCCTCAAGTCGATGCGGTCGGTCCTCGACGCGGAGGGCTTCCTCGAGGTCGAGACCCCGGTGCTGCAGATCACCCAGGGCGGCGCCCTGGCCACGCCGTTCCTCACGCACCACAAGGTCCTGGACGTCGACCTGTTCCTGCGGATCGCCCCCGAGCTGTACCTGAAGCGCCTGTTGGTGGGCGGGCTCGAGCGGGTCTACGAGATCGGGAGGAACTTCCGGAACGAGGGCATCGACCGGGACCACAATCCGGAGTTCACGATGCTCGAGTTCTACGTGGCGTACGGCGACTACGAGGACATGATGCGCCTGGCCGAGCGGCTGGTCCGCGCGGCCGCGCTCGACGTCGTGGGCACGCTCCGGTTCGAGTACCAGGGCCGCGAGCTGGACCTCGAGACGCCGTGGCGTCGGGTCACCATCCTCGAGCTGGTGTCCGAGGCGGTCGGGGAGGAGGTCGCGCTGGACCGCACGGACCTCCCGGAGCTCGCGGACAGGCACGGCGTCGGTCTCGACCCCGCCTGGGGGCCCGGCCACGTCGTGTGGGAGCTGTACGAGAAGCTCGTCGAGGAGACGATCTTCCAGCCCACGTTCGTGAAGGACGTGCCCCAGGAGGTGTCGCCGCTGGCCCGGCCCCACCGGTCGAGCCCCGGCGTCACCGAGCACTTCGACCTGATCATCGCCGGCATGGAGATCGGTCCGGCCTACTCCGAGCTCACGGACCCCGACGATCAGCGGGCCCGGTTCGAGGCCCAGCAGGCCGCCCGCGGCCGCGGCGACGAGGAGGCCCACCCGCTCGACGAGGACTTCCTGCTGGCCCTCGAGCACGGGATGCCGCCGGCGGGCGGGATGGGCATGGGCATCGACCGCCTGGCCATGGTCCTGGCCGACCAGCCGTCGATCCGCGACGTCATCACGTTCCCCCACCTCCGCCCGGAGGAGGGGCGCGCCGGGTCCTGACCCGTCGGCCCGGCCGTGCTCGGGGGTCCTCGTCGGTCAGGTAGCGCTGCAGGGTGGGTCCGACCCACCGGACGACGTCCTCCGTGTCCGCCGAGGCGAGCGGCTCCACCTTGACGACGTAGCGCGCCACGGCCAGCCCGACGACCTGCGACCCGGCCAGGCTGGCCCGCAGCGGTGCGTCCGGCATGCCGATCGCCTCCGCGATCGGGGTGAGGACCTCCCTGGTGATGAACCGGCGGAGCGCGGCGGCCGCCGCGTCGTTCGAGGTCGCCGAGCGCAGGACCGACAGCAGGACGTCGAGGACCTCCGGTCGGGCCCAGATCTCGAGGACCATCCGGACCAGCCGCTCGCCCAAGTCGGCTCGATCCCCGGCGAGCAGGACGGGAACGATCTGGCCGGGATCGATGGTCATTCGGATCGACTCGGCGAACAGGTCGTCCTTCGAGCCGAAGAAGTGCAGGACGAGGGCCGGGTCGAAGCCCGCGCGCCTCGCGATGCCGCGGATGGTCGCGCCCTGGTACCCGTGCGCGCCGAACTCGGTCCTGGCGGCCTTGAGGATGGCGTCGCGGCTTCCGCTCACTCCCCGGCGCCGCCCCAAGCGAGCGGCGGAGCCGTCTCCGCCCCCCGTCATCCAGGCTCCCGGCCCGACGTTCGCGCCGACTCTCGGGACAGGGCGACGAATCGCTCCTCGAACGTGGCGGGCACCCGGTGGACGTCGGCCGCGATTTCCGACTCCTCCAGCGTCTGCGCGACCTCGGCGGGGTCCGCGTCCGGGACCCGGACGCCGCGGCCCACCAGCGAGATCGGAAGACCCCGGTCGTCCAGCGCCATGAAGGCCTCCTGCCACCGCTCGGCCCGGACCTCCACGGCAGTCGCATCCCCGACGATGTCACTCATCGTCCCCGCGGCGACCACCCGGCCGGCCGCCATGACGACCAGCCGGTCGCATTGCCTTGCCTCGTCCATGTAGTGCGTGGTCACCACGACGCCGGCGTGTTCGTCCGCAACGGACCGCACCGTGTCCCACAGTCGCGCCCGGGCCAGTGGGTCCACCCCGGACGTCGGCTCGTCCAGTACGAGCAACTCCGGCGAGTGCGACAGCGCGGCGGCGAATGCGGTGCGCCGGCGGAGGCCCAGTGGTAGATCGCGGACCAGCACGTTCCCGGCCGCGGCCAGGTCGGGGTCGGCGAGATCGGGCCGCGGCGCGCCGAACGCCGCCGCGGCGAAGTCGATGTTCTGGTGAACGGTGAGGTCCTCGTACAGCCCCAGCGACTGCGGCACGTATCCGATCCGGCGCCGGGTCTCGCGCGACGGCGGCCAGTCGAACAGCCGAACCTCCCCGGAGGTCGGCTGGAGCAGCCCCAGGACCATCCGCAGCAGCGTGGTCTTGCCCGCTCCGTTCGCTCCCAGGAGTCCCACGACCTCGCCGGGCCCGACCTGCAGGTCGGCGCAGTCCACCGCCAGGTTGTCCCCGAATTGCTTCGTCACGCACTCCGCCTCGAGCATCAGGCCGCCTCCTCCCGCCGCGACAGGGCCGCCACGACCACGGCGTCCTCCAGGTTCACCTCGGCCGGCGATGCTTCGGGTGGCACCTTCCCGCTCGGGATCCACCATCGCCACCGGTCGCCGCGACGCCAGGCCCGCCGGGCGTCGTGACCCCCCGGGCGCTCCCCCACCTCCACCACCGACCCGGGGATGGCGCCGGTCACCCACTCGGGCGGTCCGGACGCGAGGGTGCGCCCCTCGTCGAGAGCGAGCACCTCGCCGGCGCGCTCCGCCTCGTCCAGGTACGTGGTGGAGAACACGACCGCGGCGCCAGACGCGGCCGCCCCCGAGATCAGCCTCCACAGGTCCGCGCGGCTCACGGGGTCGACGCCCGTCGTGGGCTCGTCCAGCACCAGGAGCTCTGGCCGGTGCAGCAGCCCCACGGCCAGGGCCAGCTTCTGGCGCATCCCGCCCGACAGCTGACCGACCAGCCGGAGGCGGGCCTCCACCAGCCCGATCCGGCGCAACAGCTGGTCCGACCTCTCGGCGATCTCCCGGGCGGACAGCCCATAGGCCGCCCCGGAGAACCCGAGGTTCTCGTCGGCCGTGAGGTCGCGGTACACCCCCGGCCCCGCCGAGACGTACCCGACCTGCAGCACGTCGGGCCGCCGGACCGCCCCGGCCGAGGGCCGGAGCGCCCCCGCTAGGGCCCGCAGCAAGGTGGACTTCCCCGCCCCGTCGCCTCCCACCACCGCCGCAACCTCGCCCCGCCGAGCTTCGAGCGACACGCCCTGCAGCGCCACCCGGTCGCCGTACCGGACCTCCAGGTGCTCGGCCCCCCACGAGTCGCTCACGTCCCGGCTCCCGCCGTGGCGCCGGGCTGCGCCCGTACGACTCCATGTTCCCGGCCGGCGGGGGCGAGGTCGCGACGGAACCGAATCACCGACAGGCCGAAGACCACCAGCCCGAGCACCGCGAGCATCGCCAGCGGGAACCACAGCGACGCGAGCGGTGCCCCGCGAACCATCACTCCCCGCGAGATCCGGATGAAGTACGTGAGCGGCAGGACGTACGCGATCCAGCGCACGCCGGCAGCCATGGACTGCAGCGGAAACACCATGCCCGACAGCAGCACCTGGGGGAGCAGGGTCATGATCGCCAGCTGAATCGCCTGCCCCTGGTTCTCCGACACCGTCGAGATCAGCACGCCGACCCCCAGCGTCACGAACAGGAACAGCAGGGCCCCCAGGGCGAACGTCAGCACCGACCCCCGGAACGGCACGCCGAACAGCCCCAGCCCGGCCGCGACGACGATCGCCATGTCGAGGATCCCCACCGCGAAGTAGGGGGCGACCTTCCCGACGAACACGTCACGGGCCCGGAAGGGCATGACCGCCAGTTGCTCGAGCGTTCCCGCCTGGCGCTCGCGCACCACGCCGAGCGAGGTGGCCACCGTCCCGACGAACACCAGGATCAGGCCGATGATGGCCGGAATCATCACCGCCGAGGTCTCGAGGCCCGGGTTGAACAGCACGTGGACCTTCGGCTTGGGGATTCCCGCGGGAAGCCCGCCCGCTCCCGCCAGCCCGGTGACGACTGCCCGGGCTGAGAACAGCTCCGATCCGTCGACGAACACCTCCGGCGCACGGGGATCGGCGACGACCACCACCACGGCCTCGCCGCCCCGCAGGATGTCCTCGGCGTCGGCCCGGCCCTCGTCGGGCCGCTCCGACTGCACGTCCAGCACCGACGGCAGGTGCGGCGCGATGGTGTTCGCCCCCGGCCCCACCACGATGGTCGGAACCTCGCTGACGTCGAAGCTCGCCGCGTACCCGAACACGACCAGCAGCACGAGCGGCAGGAAGATCATCATGGCCAGCGTCCGGCGGTCCCTGCGGAGCTGACGGAACTCCTTCAGCGCGATCGCCCACATCGCGTCCTCCCCTTTCCAGGCCGGGCGAACCCGATCTTCAGAATTTCAACGCTTGGTGAATTCTACCGCTTGCGCCAGGACTCGTCGGGCGTCGTGGGCGCCGGCATCGATCGGCCGAGCAGCGGTCCATGGCGGGCAGGCCGTCGATCGGCGACGCCGACATACTCCGACCGTGACCGAAAGAGCCCGCGACCGGGCCTTATGGGGTAGAGGACGTGGACAAAGTTCTCTCCAACCTCATCCCAAGGTCTCTTCCATCCGAATGTCCAGGGGGGCAGGATTGTTCGTATAGGGTGATGGCGGGGAAGAGTTGACGGGGAGGCCAGGCCGGGGAACGCCCGCCGCCACGGAGGCCTCCAAGGAGACGTGATGCTCGGGAGCGCACCGGGAGTCCTGTCGGAGACGGGGAGTATACTCGTCTCCGGAGGGCGCTCTGGCGGCGCGAAGGCGCGCCACCGAGGGCGCTTCCTGTGCCTCGGGGGTAGGACGGAGTCCTCAGATCCCCAGGGCCACGCACTACGCGGGCCGGCGTTCCGGCCAGGAGAGGTTTGACATGTTCGAACGGTTTACCGATCGAGCCAGGCGGGTCGTGGTCCTCGCGCAAGAGGAAGCGAGGATGCTCAACCACAACTACATCGGCACCGAGCACATCCTGCTCGGGCTGATCCACGAGGGCGAGGGGGTGGCCGCGAAGGCCCTGGAGTCGCTGAGCATCTCCCTCGAGGCCGTTCGCTCCCAGGTCGAGGAGATCATCGGGCAGGGCCAGGCCGCGCCCACGGGGCACATCCCGTTCACCCCTCGCGCCAAGAAGGTTCTCGAGCTGTCGCTCCGCGAGGCGCTGCAGCTCGGCCACAACTACATCGGCACCGAGCACATCCTGCTCGGGCTGATCCGCGAGGGCGAGGGCGTCGCCGCGCAGGTGCTGCAGAAGCTGGGCGCCGACCTCAACCGCGTGCGCCAGCAGGTCATCCAGCTGCTGTCCGGTTACTCGGGCGGCAAGGGCGAGCAGGCACCCGGCGAGCAGACGCCGCAGGGCTCGATGGTGCTCGACCAGTTCGGCCGGAACCTGACTCAGCTGGCGCGCGAGGCCAAGCTCGACCCGGTCATCGGCCGCGAGAAGGAGATCGAGCGGGTCATGCAGGTGCTCAGCCGGCGGACCAAGAACAACCCGGTCCTGATCGGAGAGCCCGGCGTGGGCAAGACCGCGATCGTCGAGGGCCTGGCCCAGGACATCGTGAAGGGAGACGTGCCCGAGACCCTCAAGGGCAAGCAGATCTACACGCTCGACCTCGGCGCGCTGGTGGCGGGTTCCCGCTACCGGGGCGACTTCGAGGAGCGGCTGAAGAAGGTCCTCAAGGAGATCCGCACGCGCGGCGACATCGTGCTGTTCATCGACGAGCTGCACACGCTGGTCGGCGCCGGCGCGGCCGAGGGGGCGATCGACGCGGCCTCGATCCTCAAGCCGATGCTGGCCCGGGGCGAGCTGCAGACCATCGGCGCGACCACGCGCGACGAGTACCGCAAGCACCTCGAGAAGGACGCGGCGCTGGAGCGGCGGTTCCAGCCCATCAGCGTGGAGCAGCCGAGCGTTGCGCACACGATCGAGATCCTCAAGGGGCTCCGCGACCGGTACGAGGCGCACCACCGCGTGTCGTTCACCGACGACGCGCTGGTGGCGGCCGCCAACCTGGCCGACCGCTACATCTCCGATCGGTTCCTGCCGGACAAGGCCATCGACCTCATCGACGAGGCCGGCTCGCGCATGCGCATCCGCCGGATGACCGCGCCGCCGGACGTCCGCGAGGTCGACGAGAAGATCGCCGAGGTCCGTCTGCGGAAGGAGTCCGCGATCGACGTCCAGGACTTCGAGCGGGCCGGCCACCTCCGCGACGAGGAGCGCCAGCTGCTCGAGGAGCGGCAGCGCCGCGAGCGCCAGTGGAAGTCCGGCGAGCTCGACGTGCTGTCCGAGATCGACGAGGAGGAGATCGCCGAGGTCCTGTCGATCTGGACGGGCATCCCGGTGTTCAAGCTCACCGAGGAGGAGACGGAGAAGCTGCTCCGCATGGAGGACGAGCTGCACAAGCGGATCGTCGACCAGGCCGAGGCCGTGACCGCGGTGTCCAAGTCGATCCGCCGGACCCGGGCCGGGCTGAAGGACCCCAAGCGTCCCTCCGGCTCGTTCATCTTCCTCGGCCCCTCCGGCGTCGGGAAGACGGAGCTGTCGAAGGCGCTCGCAGAGTTCCTGTTCGGCGACGAGGACATGCTGATCCAGCTCGACATGTCGGAGTACATGGAGAAGCACACGGTCTCGCGGCTGATCGGCTCCCCGCCCGGATACGTCGGGTACGAGGAGGGCGGACAGCTCACGGAAGCGGTGCGGCGCAAGCCGTTCAGCGTCGTGCTGTTCGACGAGATCGAGAAGGCCCACCCGGACGTGTTCAACACGCTGCTGCAGATCCTCGAGGACGGGCGGCTGACGGACGCGCAGGGCCACACGGTGGACTTCAAGAACACCGTGATCATCATGACCTCGAACCTCGGCACCCGGGACATCCAGAAGGGCGCGGGGATCGGCTTCGCCCGCACCGACGAGTCCCTGACCCACGACAAGATGAAGGACCGGGTCATGGACGAGCTCAAGAAGTCCTTCCGGCCCGAGTTCCTGAACCGGATCGACGAGGTCATCGTGTTCCACACGCTCTCGCGGGAGGACGTGAAGGCGATCGTCGAGCTGATGACGAGGCGCGTCCGCGAGCAGCTGAAGGCCAAGGACGTGGACATCGTCCTGACCGACGAGGCCAGGGAGCTGCTCGCCGAGAAGGGATACGACCCGGCGCTCGGAGCCCGGCCGCTGCGCCGGACCATCCAGCGCATGGTCGAGGACCCGCTGTCCGAGAAGCTTCTGTGGAAGGAGTTCCGGGCGGGAACCACCGTGATCGTCGACGCGCGCGACGGCGAGATCGTGTTCGACATGCCGGCGTCGCCCGACACGCCGCCCGTGGAGATGGCGGGCCAGCAGGAAGGCTAGCCCACCAGGTCGCTGCTCCCGCGAGGGAGCGCGATCGAAAGGCCGGGTTATCGAGCCCAGCAGCCCTGCGGTTGCTGGGCTCTCCGGCACTCTGGGGCCTGTATCCGCCCTGCCGGAACCTATAGCGGTGTCGCTACAGGAGCTCGGTCGTCACGATGAGGATCTCGTCGTCGCCGGTGTTGTGCAGGGCGTGGGTCTCGGGGAGATCCTCGTCCCCGGCCCAGAAGGTGGCCCCCGCGGTCAAGGCGAGACGTTCGATGACGCTCCCATCCGGATCGAGCGTGTCACCGCTCGATCCTCGGACGACCACGGACAGATAGGGGCGCCGATGGAGATGCATCGGGCCGGTTTCCCCCGCGGGAACGCGATGCTCCCAGATCCGAACCCGATCGTTCTCCAGAATGAGCCGGGTCCCGAGGTTCTCGCTCGCATCCATCGACCCTCCAGTCGCTGCGCACAGGGATCGTCTCGTCGGAGCGGCCAGACCGTAGCACCAAGGCCAGGGAGCAAGTAGGCCAACACCCGCCATTCGCGGGCGTCATCCAACGTCTTGGGGTCGCGACAAGGACCGAATGAGATGACGCTCGCGTGGACGAGCTTGCCGGTCAGGACGGCGTGCGGTCCGGGTCTACTTCGTGCCCTTCAGCCTTCGATGCCGCTTGCGCGGGCATTGCCGCTCCGGCCCCGCACCTTACCGGCAGGTCGGCCGTCCGAGGCGGCGTGAGTCTGTGACGCGCCCTGCGAAATTTCTCCGATGCATCAGGGAGGAGCAAGTACACGGTCGAGCGGCATGGGCACATTGGTGAGATCCAGTGCGGCGACGAGCAGGGGCGCGGATTGGATCTTCCGGCCTCTGTGCGTGCCGAAGAAACGTCGGAGCTGCTCTTCGTTGGTCCGCGCTCGCCACTGCGGCTGCTTCTGGAAGGTGCGGAACGATGCAAGCTCGCCTTGAGCGTCGATGACCTCTTCCACGGCAGCGGCGCCGAGGGAACGGATCAACTCGTCCTCCAGGTCTTCGACGCACACGTAGAAGCCGAGTTGCTCCATCTCGATGCGAGTGAGATTGGAGCCGAGGCCGGCCCGCTCGAGACCGCGCTGGAAGTCACCCTCCTCTGCGGCGTCACAGAGGCCGGCCAGTCGGACGCCGAGCCCCCGAGGGCCGAACAGATCCAGGAACCTTCCGATGTTCTTCGAACCCGCCATCGGCACGATGGCAATGCTCTCGGATTCCAGGTTTCGACCGCGTCGCTCGGCGAGCGCTTCGAGCGCGAGCTGGTCGCTGAGTCCTTCGACGAGCACGACCGTCCGTGCGGAGAAAGCTACTGCCGTCACTGGGCGGTCGAAGTCGGCGTGACTCCGCCGCTGCTCGTCTCGGGTCGTCCCCATGTCGACAAGGTACTTCCGCGAGATCTCGACCGGATGGGTTCGTATGCTCGGGATGTGGCCGGGGACCGGCACGTGGATTGGGACGGGTGCTTCAACGCCCGGGATCTCGGGGGGCTGCGCACCGACGATGGGCGGGAGACTCGGCGGAGAGCAGTCGTCCAGTCGGACAGTCTGCTCGTCGCTCTCACCGTGGACCCGCGCGGCGTACGGCCGTCCCGACCTGCGCGCCATGGGGTGCCGGGCGACATCGGGTAGCGTGAACCCTTGAACCAGGCACGCGGTTCGGACTCCCCGACCTGCAATCGTTGATCGATTGGACGCGACCACACCGCTCACCGAGCTGCCCTCCGAGCCGCTTCGTCGCCTCGGGCGGGAGCTCGATGAGCTGTACGGGGACGGGAGCGACGAGGCCTTCCGGGAGATCGTCACGATCCTCCGCGCACACGCGGCCCAGAGGAATACGCCGTCTCCGGGTCGTCGGACGTGGACCGAGCGCGACGCCGTCCTGATCACCTACCCCGATCAGATCCGCGCTCCCGGCGAGGCGCCTCTGCGGACGCTCCACGAGTTCCTTCGGAAGCGGCTGGAGGGGCTGGTCACCGCGGTGCACCTGCTCCCGATCTTTCCCGCCTCCTCGGATGACGGTTTCGCCGTGCAGGACTACTCGGCCGTTGACCCGAAGCTGGGGGATTGGGGCGACGTCTCCGCGATCACCGGGGACTTCGAGGTGATGTTGGACCTGGTCCTGAACCACGTCTCCGCCTCGCATCCCTGGGTGCGCGGATTCCTCGATGACGACCCGAGGGCTCGGGACTTCTTCATCGAGGTTCGTCGGGACGCTGAGCTCCAGGGCATCCTCCGGCCCAGGGCGCATCCGCTGGTCACGGCGTTCCCGGGGCGGGACGGCGAGCGCTCGCTGTGGACCACCTTCTCTCGGGACCAGGTCGACCTCAACTACCGGAATCCCCGCGTGCTGGCCCGAATCGTGGACGTCATGCTGACCTACGTCGCTCACGGCGCCGACCTCCTGCGCCTGGACGCCGTCGGCTATTCCTGGAAGGAGCTGGGCACGCGCTGCTTCAACCTGCCCGGAGCCCACCGGCTGGTCCGCGTGCTCCGGGCCGCGCTCGACATCGTGGCGCCGCCGGTGGCCCTCGTTTCCGAGACGAACGCAAACCACGCCGACAACGTCTCGTACTTCGGCGACGGGACCAGCGAGGCTCAGGTCGTCTACCAGTTCACGCTGCCGCCGCTCGTCGTGCACGCGATCCACACCGGCGACACCGGCCGGCTCTCCTCGTGGCTCGCGTCGATGGAGCGACCACCGGATGGGTGCGCGTTCCTCAACTTCGTGGCCTCGCACGACGGCATCGGGCTCATGCCGGCAGAGGGCTTCCTGTCCGCCGAGGAGGTGGACGCACTGGCCGGCCGGATCGTCCAGCACGGCGGTCTGGTCTCCGAGCGCGACACCCCGCGTGGCCCGCGCCCCTACGAGCTGAACTCGACCTTGTTCGACGCCCTGTCCGACCCGGGCGCCGGCGAGCCCGAGTCGCTGCAGGTATCACGTTTCCTGGCCGCGAACGCGGTGATGTTGATGCTGGCCGGGATCCCCGGGATCTACGTCCACAGCCTGTTCGGCTCGGCGAACGATCGGACGGCTGCCAAGGAGACCGGCATCGCTCGGGGAATCAACCGGGCCCGCTTCGACGCCCGCGAGCTCGAGTCGGTCCTGGCCGACGCGCGGTCCCGCCCGCGCCTGGTCTTCGAGGGCTTCACGGCGCTGTTGCGGGCGAGGGCCCCCCACCCGGCGTTCCGGCCGGATGCTCCCCAGCGCGTCGTCGAGGCCTCCCCCGGGGTCCTGGCCGTCGAGCGGGGATCGGACGAGACCGGCCGGGTTCTGTGTGCCGTCAACCTCACCGCCTCGCCCCGGTGGGTGGACTCCCCCCGCCCCGCCTCGGACCTTCTCTCCGGGCGGCCGGCGAGCGTAGGGGAGCGATTCGATCTCGAGGCCTACCAGTGCGCCTGGCTCGCCGAGCCCCCCGCCGACCGCGATTCCGGTGGGAGGGATCGTCCAGGACCGCCTCGCGACGGCCGGCTGCCGTGATGCATCTCCGGGAACGCCAGGAAACGGCCCGGAGAGATCGACGGCAGCGACCCGTCCGGCTCGTTCCCCGTTGAATCGAGGACGGCCATTGAGTGACCGAGGACGAGTTCGCTCCGCAGCCCTTCGATGTCAGACCCCCCTGTTAGGTTCGCGGGATGGGAAGGCCGAAGACGATCCTCGCGTGCTCCGAGTGCGGACACCAGACGGCGCAATGGGCAGGCCGGTGCTCGGGCTGCGGAGCGTGGGGCACGATCGCCGCGGTCTCGCGGGAGGCTCATCAGGCAGGGTCCTCGCGGGCAGGGCCGGCGATCGTCACGCTCCACGGCGGGGAGGAGCCGGACCGGCGCCTCGGCACCGGGTTCCCGGGTATCGACCGGGTGCTCGGTGGCGGGCTGGTCCCGGCGTCGGTGGTCCTTCTCGCGGGTGAGCCAGGCATCGGCAAGTCGACCCTTCTCCTCCAACTGATGGCTCGACTGTCGGCCGCCGGGCTCACCTGTCTCTACGCATCCGGCGAGGAGTCCCGGGGGCAGGTCGCCGCGCGCGCGGCGCGGCTGGGGGTGGACGTGTCGTCCGTGGGGTTCGTCCCCGGCCGCGAGCTGCCGGACGTCGTGGACGCGGCGCGTGCCGAGCGACCGTCCGTACTCGCGGTGGACTCGATCCAGACCCTTCGCGAACCGGAGTCCTCGTCGCTCCCCGGAGGACCGTCCCAGGTCCGGCTGTGCGCGGATGCGCTGGTGGGGCTCGCCAAGTCCGAGGGCATCGCGGTGCTGGTCACCGGCCACCTGACGAAGGAGGGGGACCTGGCAGGCCCGCGGACGCTCGAGCACGCGGTCGACGTGGTGCTGTCGTTCGAGGGCGACGTCCGCTCCGGCCTGCGGATCCTGGCCGGCGGCAAGAACCGGTTCGGCCAGGAGGGCGAGGTGGCGTGGTTCGAGATGGGCGGCGGCGGACTCGCGGAGGTCGATCCGGGCGCCTACGCGTCGTCGGGCTCGACGGAGGCCGGGGCGGCGACGGCGCTGCTGCTCGCCGGGCGGCGGGCGCTGGCGATCGAGGTCCAGGCACTGGCGGTGGAATCCGATGGGCCTCCCCGGCGCCAGGCCACCGGGCTCGATCCTCGGCGGTTCTCCATGATCGCCGCGGTCGTGGATGGCGCGCTCCGGTTGCGCCTCAGCCGGAGCGAGCTGTACGGAGCCTCGGCGGGCGGCATCAGGGTGGAGGACCCCGCCTGCGACCTGGCGGTGGCCGCGGCGCTGGCCTCGGCCGCGGTGGGCCGGCCGCCGCCCGAGCACGCCGCGTTCGTCGGGGAGGTGTCACTCACCGGGCAGGTCCGGCCGGCGCCGGGCATGGCCAGCCGCCTGGCGTCCGCCCGCGCGGGGGGCATCCGGACCCTCTTCGCGGCGAGCGCCGGCCGCGGCGAGGCCAGCGAAGAGGGGGTCCGGGTGATCGCGATCCGGCACGTGCGCGATGCGCTCCGATGGGCGGTCCCGGGGTCGTCGGGGGCACCCCGCCCGGGCGGATCGCGGGGCCGCGACGGGGCGGCACGGAACCGCGTGGCCGCGCCCCGGGCGGCGGTGGAGGGGGTGGTCACGGGGTAGAGAAACCGCCGGTCACGGCGGAATTCGCCGGGGCAGGGGAAGATGCCACGCGGGTTGGGACGAGAGTTGGGAGCTTGCTCAGGTGGGCCGCCGGAAGGCCAAATACTACCTCTGACCTGCAGTTTCGATTTGCCGGGGGTCACTGGGGCGTGTTACTCTGGATGCGTTCGCACCGACCATTCCTCGCCATCCCTAGGGGGTTCTGTGTATCGGAAGGGTGACACCGTAGTCCATCCTGAGCACGGCGCCGCCGTCATCGAAGACCTGCGGGAGCGGGACTTCCTTGGGGAGAAGAAGAAGTACTTCGTGCTCCGATTGGCCTACGGAGACCTCACCCTGATGGTCCCCGCGGACAACACGCAGGCGGTCGGCCTTCGCAGGGTGGTCGCCCGGGCCGAGGTGAAGAAGGTCCTGGCGGTCCTGCGCGAGGACGAGTCCAAGATGGCCTCCAACTGGAGCCGGCGGTTCAAGAACAACATCGAGAAGCTGCACTCCGGCGACCCCTACCAGGTGGCCGAGGTCGTGCGCAACCTGTCGATCCGGGACAAGGACAAGGGCCTGTCCGCCGGCGAGAAGCGGATGCTCGCGAAGGCCCGACAGATCCTGGTCTCCGAGCTGGTGTTTGCAATGGATGCCTCCGAAGAGGAGGCCGACCACATGATCGACAAGGTTCTGGACGAATCCCACTGAGTCCTTCCCGACAGGCGGCGGAGACGCCCCACTCCTACGACAGCCCGTCTCGTCGTCGTCTCGCCCACCACCGGGCGAGACCGAGGAGAGATCCCTTGCTGTGGGGATCTCCGTGGGGCACGGTGATGCCGTGAGCGAGAGCCAGCCCCGGAAGAGTCCGCCGCGCGGACGGCTGGTCGAATTCGTCCGGTTCATCTTCGTCACGCTCTTCGCGGTCGGGGGCTACGAGATCGGTGCCCACGTCTGGACGCCCGAGGGGGATCCAGGCCGGACGATCCTGGGCATCGTGCTCGGCGCCCTTCTGGGCTACGTGTTCGGCGGCATCTTCGGCCGGCAGACGGCGCACGCCCTGGGCGCGGTCGAGCGCGAGTTTCGCCGCGCCCCGGCGGCGGAGGTGGCCGCCGGCGTGGCCGGACTGCTGGTGGGCCTCGTCATCACGCTGCTGGTGACCATCCCGCTCTTCCGCATTCCCCCCGAGGCCGCATGGCCCGTGGTGGCGTTCCTGTATCTGACGTTGCCCTTCCTCGGCTATCGGGTCGGTCGCGCCAAGAGCGCCGAGATGTTCTCGCTGGTGGGCATGAAGCCCCGGGCCGCGGGGCTCGGTCGGGCGGAGGTGAACGTCGTCGACACGAGTGCCTTCATCGACGGGCGCGTCCTGGACCTGGTTCAGACCGGGTTCCTGGGCGGGGTGTTGTTGGTCCCGCGCGGCGTGCTGGGGGAGCTGCAGAGGATCGCGGATTCCTCCGACGCCAACCGGCGAGGGCGGGGCCGGCGGGGACTCGACATCCTGGCCCAACTCCAGCAGGACCCGACCGTCGAGGTGGCCCTCGTCGAAGAGGAGGCCATGGGCGATGTCGACGCGGGGCTCGTGCGCCTGGCCAGGGACCGCGGCGGCGCCGTGGTCACTGCCGACGCGAACCTGGTCAAGGTGGCGCACGCGCTGTCGGTGCCGGTGCGCTCGATCCACGCGCTGGCCGCGGCCTTCCGCGTTCCGTTCCTGCCGGGCGAGAGCCTCCACGTCCGGCTGACCCGATCTGGTCGCGACCACGGCCAGGCGGTGGGGTATCTCGAGGACGGCACCATGGTCGTCGTGGAGCTGGCCGCCGAGCTGATCGGGTCCGAGGTCGACGTCCGGGTGACGAACGTCCTGCAGACATCGACCGGCCGGATGGTCTTCGCCTCGATGGAGCCGCCCGAGCCGCGCGTGGTCAGGACGGACGAGCCGGAGCCCCGGAAGGGGCCGCAGGAGGGGCCGCACCACGCCCGGGTGAGCCGAGGCTCTCGCCCGTCGTGACCGGCACGGCGGCGGGCGGCCGTTCGCAGGCCGTCGCCATCCTCCTCGCCGCCGGGTCCGGAACCCGCGTGGGCGGGGACCGGCCCAAGGCATTCCTCACACTCGAGGGACGCGCGCTCCTCACGTTGGCGGCCGAGGCGGCATGTGCCGGCTCCACGATCGCCTCCCTCGTGGTCGCCGTGCCGGCGGGCTGGGAACGGCGAGCCGAGGCCCTGATCCCATCGGGGCTGGCCGTGACCTTCGTGGCCGGCGGCGAGACTCGCCAGGCGTCGGTCCGGATGGCGCTGCGGGCCGTGGACGACGGCGTGCCCACCGTGGTCTGCCACGACGCCGCGCGAGCCCTGTGCCGGCCCGAGCTCTTCGACCGGGTCGTGGAGGCGCTCCAGGGAGACGTTGCGGGCGCCGTGCCGGTCGTGCCCGTCCCCGACACCCTGAAGCGCACCGACGGCGGGTGGGTGGTGGAGACGCTGCCCCGCGAACAGCTCGTGCTGGCCCAGACGCCGCAGGCCTTTCGCAGAGTCACGCTGGCCGACGCGCACGAGCGCGCGGCCGTCGCCGGGCTCGACTTCACCGACGACGCCGCACTCGTCGAGTGGGCGGGGTCTCGGGTGCGGGCCGTCCCCGGCGACCCGGAGAACATCAAGGTGACGACCGCCGCCGACCTCGCCCTGGCCGCTGCCATCCTCGCGACGCGCCCGGGTGGCACGATGAAGCGGCCGACCGAGGGGCGCAGCCCGTGACGGTCCTGCCGCGCGTGGGGTTGGGATTCGACGTCCATCCGAGGGGGGAGGGCCGGCCGCTGCTGCTGGGCGGCGTCCGGTTCGACGGCGAGCCCGGCCTCGCCGGTCACTCCGACGCGGACGTGGTGTGTCATGCGGTGGGGGAGGCTCTGCTCGGGGCCGCGGGCCTGGGCGACCTCGGGCAGCACTTCCCCGACGACGATCCGGCGACGGAGGGCATGGGCGGGCTCGATCTCCTCGGCCGGTGCGTGGGTTTGGCCGCAGAAGCCGGATTCCTGCCGGTCTCGTGCGACCTCACCGTGCTCGCGGAGCGACCGGCCGTCTCGCCGCGCCGCGACGAGCTCGGCGCCAACCTGGCTGCGGTCCTGGGGCTGGAGCCGAAAGCGGTCTCCGTCAAGGCGACGCGTCCGGAGGGCCTCGGGCTGACCGGCGACGGCGCCGCGTGCCTGGCCGTGATGGTCGCCGTCCCGGTCGAGCCGTGACCCATGAGCGTCCGGGCCGCCGGCGGGGTCGCCGGCCCCGTCGCGATCCAGCGGACTCCGACGGCCGCCAGACCCGCGGCCGCCAGGCCCGCGGACGCCCGCGGGAACCGTCGGCCATCGTCCCCACCCGGCGGACGGGTGGCCTCTCCTCCGGGGGGCGGTCGCGCGCCGAGGTCATCTGGATCGGCGGCCGGCGAGCCGTGACCGAGGCGCTCCGCGCGGGCCGGGCGCGGGAGGTGCTCACCGTCAGGGGCTCCGCTGCGCCACCCCTCGCCGCGATTGCAGGCGAGGCCGCGGGCCTGGGCGTGCGTGTCGAGAACAGGCCCGCCGAGGAACTCGACAGCCTGGCCTCGGATCATCAGGGCGTGGTCGCCCGCGTGACCCTTCCCCCGGAGCTCGGCGAGGCGGACCTCCACGAGTATCAGTTCGGCCCGGGGGCGGTCGTCGTCGTGCTCGACGGCGTGACCGACCCCCAGAATCTCGGGGCGGCCGCGCGGTCGGCGGAGGCGGCCGGCGTCGCGATGCTCGTGTCGCGCGAGCGGCGCGCGGCCCCGGTCACGGCGGCGGCCGTCCGCGCGTCGGCCGGCGCGTTGCTCCACATACCGCTGGCGCGGGTCACGAACCTGACCCGGGCCCTCCGCGCCCTGCAGGACCGGGGATTCACGGTCGTCGGGCTGGACGAGGACGCCTCGCACACCATCGACGACGACCCCTGTCCCGACGGACCCGTCGTCGTCGTCGTGGGCGCCGAGGGATCCGGCATCTCGCGGCTCGTCCGGGAGACGTGTGATCTCCTGATCGCCCTCCCCATGCGCGGAAGGGTGCAGTCGCTGAACGCGTCCGCGTCGCTCGCGGCGGCCCTCTTCGCATACGTGCTCCCCAGCCGCCGTGATTGAGGTTCCCCGGCCCGCGGGAATCCGGAGCTGACGCGTCGGGTGGAGATCGTCCGCGTCGACCGGGAGGCTTCGCGGCCCTCGCGCCCCGATCTATCCTTGCCCGGGCGGCGACGGGCCGCCGCAGACGCCGGCGTGGCGCAGTCAGGAAGCGCAAGCGACTTGTAATCGCTAGGTCGTCGGTTCGAATCCGACCGCCGGCTCCTCGAACCTCATCGCCATCCTTCCTGGGGGATTGTGCCCCGGTGGGTCGTCGGCCGTCGCGGCTCGGGTGCGATCCCGGGCGCATCGGGATCGACGGGGGACCTGGACTGTGGCACCATTCGTGCGACCTCTCCCTCCCCCAATGCGCTCCCGGAACGCTTCCCGTCGGTTCGTATCCCTCTCGCTGGGCTTGATCGCGGTCGGCGTGCTCGCACAGCCCATGGTGGCGCGCGCCCATGCGGGCGGCGCGGCTGCTCCGGCGCCGGGCTCCGCTGCACGCGCCGCGGTCCCGGCCGCCCTTGCCACGGCTCCGCGTGCCGCGACGCTCGTGCGGGGCGCCGCGTCGGCCATCCCCACCCAGCCGGAGACCGTCTCGCGTGACGTCGGCCTGGACCTCGCCGGGTCGATCCCTTCGGACGCCGGGCGGCGCTTGGCTTCCGGGGGGATCCGGACGAGCGCGGCCGTTCGCTCCCAGCCGCTCGTTGCATGTCCGGGGTTCTGGTTCACGGCCCTGGGTCTCGTATGGCACCAGCGCGGTGCGGCCGCGGTTCACGGCTCGATCGCGTGGCTCGACGAGCAGGGCTCGGTCCTGGGGCGGTCGGCGTTCGCGCCGGATGCCGACGGGCCCGGGCCGGGCGCCCCCGACTTCCGGTCGGGGCTCGTGTCCACCGATCTGGTCTGGACCGGCGGCGGCCGGTGCGCCCGGATCGCGATTCGTCTCCCGGCCGGCATCACCATCGCCGGTCTGAGGGTCGCGTTCGCCAACACGTCGGGGACGGCCGCGGGCCCCGGAACCGGTCCGCCCGATGTCACTCCATCGCCGGACACGGGCGGTCCCGTGAGCGACCAACCCCCCGGCCCGGCAAGCCGGACTCCTCAGGCCGGAGGCGGCCCGCCCAAGCCGGCGATGGTCTCCCGGGCCTCATGGGGTGCCGACCCCCGCGCCTTCAACACCGGGTCGCCGGGGTGCAGCGCGCCCTACTACTCGCCCCAGATCAAGGTCGCCTACGTCCATCACACCGCGGGGTCGAACTCGTATTCGCCGTCCCGGGCCGACGACGTCGTCCGAGGCATCTACTGGTTCCACACGCAGGAGCGCGGCTATTGCGACATCGCGTACAGCTTCCTGGTCGACCGCTACGGGAGGGTCTACGTCGGGCGGGCCGGGGGTGCCGACCTGCCCGTCATCCCCGGTTCCCAGGCGGGGTTCAACCCGTACACGTTCTCGGTCTCCGTGATGGGGAACTTCCAGATCGCGTCTCCTCCCGCGGCCGCGATCGCGTCGCTGGAACGCGTGCTCGCGTGGAGGCTCGACGTCGCGCACGTCCCGGCCACCGGGAAGGCCACGCTCGTGTCGCAGGGATACGACACGGATCGCTACCCGCCCGGCGTCCGCGTCACCATGCACACCATCGAGGGCCATCGCCGCACCAGCCAGACCGACTGCCCCGGAGACCACATCGAGGTCCTGCTGCCCCAGATCCGCCGGACCGTCGCCGCGATGGGAGGCCCGAAGATCCTCCGGCCGAGGCAGTCCGCACAGCGGGTGACCCCCGGCGACGGCTCGGTGCGGTTCACCGCGACGGCGACCGACCCGTTGCGGTGGACGGTGACGATCCGCGGCCGGGGCGGCGCCACGATCCGGACCCTGGCTCCACCCGGCAGAACGACCCGGCTGTCGGCGACGTGGAACGGCCTCGACGGGGACCGGCACCCGGCGCGGCCCGGCAAGTACTTCGCCGTGATCGCGGGCAGGACCGCCTCCGGCACGGCGCCGCGGGCCGCGACGCTGCCCATCGACGTCCCAGGGCCGCCGCCCGGCCCGTCGCCGGTCCCGGACGGCACCGCTTCCGTGGCCTCGGGGTTCTCGGTGCTCCGCGCGGTCGCGGCGACCGGGCGCTCCGACGTCTGGGCAGTGGGGTCCGTGGCGAGGATCGGGGCCGTCCGACCGCTGGTCCGCCATCTGGGTCGATCGGGCTGGCGGGGGGTGAGTGTGCCGAACCCGGGCAGCCACGGCAGCGCGCTCCAGGCGGTGGACGCCCTCGCCCCGGACGATGCCTGGGCGGCCGGCTTCTCGTGTCTCGGCGCCGACTGCGGGCCGAACGGCGGGTTCGGGTCCCGGACGCTCCTCGAGCACTGGAACGGCTCGCGATGGCGGGCGGTCCCGAGCCCCAGCCCTGGCACCGCCGTGAACGAGCTCCGGGCGATCGATGCCGTTGCCGCGGACGACGTGTGGGCCGCCGGGCTGTGGTCCGATCAGGGTCGGTATCTTCGCCACGGGCTGGTGGTGCACTGGGACGGCTCCACCTGGCGGCAGGTGTCCATCCCGTTCGTCGACGGCGAGGTCCACCTCGACGGCATCTCCGCAGCCGGCCCCGGCGACGTGTGGGTGGTCGGGGAGGTGTGTCCCGGACCGTGCTCGGGCCTCGCGCACAGCTCCGCGGTGACCCTGCACTGGGACGGGAGGCGCTTCACCCGCGTGGCGCCCGCGCGTGTCGGGGCCGACCGGAGCGGCCTCGACGGCGTCCTCACGCTTTCCGGCGCCGGGGCCTGGGCCGTGGGCGGACGCGCGGCCAACCGCGTGGCGCCGACCCACCCGCTGGCCGAGCGGTGGAACGGCTCGAAGTGGCGGCTCGTGGACACGCCGCCGGTCGGGAAGTCATCGCACTGGTTCGGGATCGTCCGGGTGCCCGGCGCGGGACTCATGTCGGCGGGCGGGTTCTCCACGGAGTCCTCGGTGCGTCCGCTGGTCGAGCGGCGAGCCGCATCAGGGAAGTGGAACCGCTCGTCGGTGCCCGGTCCCGCCACCCGCCTGGCGTACCTGTCGAGCGTCGCCCCGATCTCCAAGGGGAACATCTGGGCCGTCGGGCCGTCCACCGGCAGACCGCTCGCCCTGCACTGGAACGGATCCGGCTGGCACCTGGTCGACACCGGCTGACACGTCCTCGTCTGCGTCCCAGGCGAGCCCGGGGCCCGGCGACGGGGCACGTGAGCCGTGCGTAAGGGGAGGACTTGCCGTCGGGCCGGCCCGCCTGCGGAGATCCGGCGCGACGGGCAGGATCGACGCCGCTACTTCAGGTGGAGGTTCACGCCAAGCAACACCAGCGGCCACAGGAGGATGGCCAGAACCAGCGAACCGATGGCCTTGATGTTGCCCAGGTGCCGGAGGTAATGGTGGGTCTGCGCGACGATCACCCCTACCACCAGGTACACGATCAGGAGGACGGTCCGTAACCCTCCTCGCATGCGCGCTCCTTCCTCGTAACGGGGGACCCACTCTCACCCGCGCCGACGATTCCCCCCCGGTCACGGTCGCAAACGGTCGCGGGGACTTGGAACCGCGCTGGTACTGCGGCTGGGACCGTTCGCGGCGCATGATCGCGATCCAATGGACGCGAATGACCTCCGCAGGCTCGAGCGCGTGCTCACCTACGGCACGTCCGCCAGTCGACGCTCGCTGGCCGAGCGCATGGCCGACGACCCCGAATCGGACCTGCCACAGGTCCTGATGGCGACCGTCCGGTCGTCGGAGCCCCAGATGGTTCGGGATCGCTGCCTGGAGGTCCTTGCCATGATGGCTGCCGCCGGGCACCGCTCGGCCTCGGCGGCCCTCGGCGAGCTCGAGGCTCCCGTCTAGCAGCCCCACCCTCGTTTGGGTTGGCTCGTTCCAGCCGGTCTGCGACCATCTGTCCACGACAGGGGGTTCTGGAACCATGCCGACCATCCGGGAAGCCGTCGAGGCGCTCGAGGAACGGCTGTTCGTGGGCCGGGCCCAGGACCTCGAGACGTTCGAGAGGTGGCTGGGCCCCGACGACGGCGGAGCGCCACAGCTGCTGAACGTGCACGGCCCGGGCGGCGTGGGGAAATCCGCGCTGCTCGGTGCGTTCCGGCGCGTCTCCGAGCGCGCGGGGCGGCCGGTGGTCACGATCGACGGTCGCAGCGTGCCTCCCACCCCCGAGGACTTCCTCTCCGCCGCCACCGGGGGATCCATCGCCCCACCTCGGCGGGGACGGGGAGCCTCGACACCGTCTGGATCGTTCGCCGACGCCATGGCCCGGCTGAACGGCTCCCGGCCGCTGGTGCTGATCGACACCTTCGAGCAGCTCGAGGAGCTCACGCGGTGGCTGCAGGAGGAATTCCTGCCGAACCTCGACACCGATGTCCGCGTCGTCGTGGCCGGTCGGTTCCCGATGGGCCCCGGATGGAGCGACTGGCAGAAGATCGTCCGCCCGATGCAGCTGCGGGGCCTGTCGACCGACGACGTGAAGGAGTACCTCGAACGCCGCGGGATCGCCGAGGCCGTGCTCGTCCGACAGGTGCAGTCGGCCACCGGGGGGCTCCCGCTGGCGGTGACGCTCGCCGCCGACATGATCCAGCAGCTCGGGATGCGGCGGTTCGAGGCCGCCCCCGAGTGGCGACTGGCGGTGCGTTCGCTGGTGGAACGGCTTCTGGTCGAGGCCCCGGACCCCGACCTCCGGGAGGCGCTGGAGGCCTGCAGCGTGGTCCGGCAGTTCGACGAGGCCACGCTGGAGGCGACGCTCGGCCGGCGCGACATCTCCACCGCCTTCGACCGCCTGTGCCGGTTGTCCGTGGTGCGCCCCTCGGAGCACGGGCTGATGCTGCACGACGACCTCCGCCGGATGCTGGCCGAGGACCTGCGGTGGCGGAAGCCGGAGCGGTTCCGCGAGCTCCGGCTGGCAGCCCTGGCTCACTACCGGGAGCGGGCCCGCACGGCGCCGGCCTCCGAGCGCCCGTGGCTGGTCGCGGAGCGGCTGTACCTGTGGGGCAACGAGGTCGTCCAGTCGATCCTGTTCCGGGAGGACGAGCCGGGCCTGGTGTACGTGGAGGCCGGCCGGCCGGACGACACCGGCGACGTCCTCGCGGTGTGGTCGCACTGGCTCGAACGGATCCTCCCCGCCCGGCAGGCCATGGACTACAGCGAGTTCACCCCGGAGCGGGACCGAGAGTGGATCGAGCGGCTCGTCCGCCACCCGGCGGTGCGGCTGCGGGTGGCCCGCGATCACGGGGGCCGGGCCATCGGGTTCGACACGACGATCCCGATCTTCGCCGGGTCCGCGGAGCTCCTCCAGTCGCACCCGTTGTTCGCGAAGCTGCTGCGGGCCTACTTCGGGCCGCGGCTTTCGACGCTGCCCGAGGAGGCCGAGGCATCGACCTTCCACTACCTGCTGCACGTCGCGTACACGGACGCGCTCCCCGCCGCCACCGAGGCCGCGCTGCTCCGCGACCTGGTCGGCCTGTTCGCGCAGGGCGGGGTGTTCCTGACGACCACGTCCGTCCCGGACCGGAAGCGCCTGGTCGAGGCGCTCGGGTTCCGGTGGGTGGAGGGGGCGCGGGAGTGGGTGTGGGACCGCGAGCATCCCGCCGACGGGTACGTGCTGGACCTCTCGGAGGTGGGCGTCGAGCCGTGGATCGAGGCCATCGTCAGCGGCAGCCGCCTGCCCCGGGCCATCGGCGCCGAGGAGCTCGAAGAGGCCCTCCGTCCGGTGCTCCTGGGGTGGGAGGACGACGATGTGGTGGCGGGCTCGGCCGTGGCCGGGTTGCTCGGGGGCGCCGACCCCACCGCCGACGACGTGCGCCGCCTGATCCGCGAAGCCCTCGAACGGGCCAAGGACGCGGGCGGGGACGGCCAGGCCTCCGCGCTCCGGGCGGTGGAGCTTGCCTATCTGGAGCCCGGGGTCAGCCACGAGCGGGCCGCCGAACGCATGCTCGTGTCGCGCTCGACCTTCTACCGGCTTCTCCGGCGGGGGACGCAGGCACTGGCCCGGGAGCTGGCCGGCCGCTGACACGAGGGCCTCGGGGCCGTATCGCGGCCCTCGGCAGGAAATTGAGACTCACTTGGTACTGCCGGTGGTACCGGATCTCCTCCATGATCCGGTCAGACCGACGAGGAGCCATCGCCGGACCGGCGCCTCGGAACCTCGGCCACATACGGGAAGCCTCGGAAAAGCTCGATCTCATACGGGACTACCGGCACGGCGTAGACGGGGGAGCGCCCGCAGGACGGCACGAGCACATTCGCTCGTGCCGTTCTCGTTGGGCGGGCGCATCGCCCGGGTCGCCCGTTTCCCGCCGGCTCCCCCGGGCTACACTCGAACGGTTGCCCGCGGACGCCAACACGAACGGGAGCGGGTGTGAGCACGACCTCGCCGTGGGAGGCCGCGCTGTCGCAGCTGGACGAGGCGGCGGCCGTCCTGAACCTCGACCCCGGGGTCCACGACGTCCTGCGGAACCCCAAGCGCGTGCTGACGGTGGCCGTTCCGGTCCGCCACGACGACGAATCGGTCCGGGTGTACACGGGATACCGGGTCCACCACAACACCTCGCGGGGTCCCTCGAAGGGCGGCATCCGGTACCACCCCACCGTCACCATGGACGAGGTCAAGGCGCTCGCCATGTGGATGACGTGGAAGTGCGCGATCGTCGGGATCCCCTACGGCGGCGCGAAGGGCGGCGTGGTCGTCGACCCCAAGGTCCTGTCGAAGCGGGAGCTCGAGAAGCTCACCCGGCGGTACGCGGCGGAGATCCTGCCGCTGATCGGTCCCGACCGGGACATCCCCGCGCCGGACGTGGGCACCGACGCCCAGATCATGGCCTGGATCATGGACACGTACTCGATGAACGTCGGCCACTCGGCGCTCGGCGTGGTCACCGGGAAGCCGCTGTCGGTCGGCGGGTCCGCCGGGCGGGCCGACGCGACCAGCCGCGGGGTCATGTACGTCACGGAGGCCACCCTGAAACACCAGGGGCGCAAGGTCGACGAGACCACGGTGGCCGTCCAGGGCTACGGGAAGGTCGGCGCCCCTTCCGTTCGGCTCCTCGAGGACCTGGGGTGCATCGTGGTGGCGGTGTCCGACGTCCACGGGGGGGTGGCCAACCCCCGCGGGTTGTCGTCGAAGGGCCTTGCGGCGCACCACGCCGACACGGGCACCGTCGTGGGGTTCCCCGGCGGCGAGGACATCACGAACGAGGAGTTGCTGGAGATCGACTGCGACGTGCTCGTCCCGGCGGCCCTGGAGGGCCAGATCACGGACGACAACGCCGACCGCATCCGGGCCGAGATCATCGTCGAGGCCGCGAACGGCCCGACCACGCCGGCCGCGGACGAGATCCTGAAGGACCGCGGGGTCCTGGTCGTTCCGGACATCCTGGCGAACTCCGGCGGCGTGACGGTCTCGTACTTCGAGTGGGTCCAGGACCTCCAGGCCTACTTCTGGGACGAGGACGAGGTGAACCGCAAGCTCCGCGCGATCATGGAGCGGGCCTACCTCGACGTCCTCGCGTCCGCGGAGGAGCACAAGGTCAAGATGCGCACGGCCGCAACCATCCTCGGTGTCGGCCGCGTCGCCGAGGCCCACCAGACCCGCGGCCTGTTCCCCTAGCGCACCGGCGCCGCCGGAATGCTTGCACTGTCGGTGCCGGGTGGTAGGTTCCCGCCGATGACGGTCTCCCCCCAGGATGCAGCCGGCGGTCCCGGGCGCATCGACGAGCGCGCCCGGGACGTCCTCGATTTCGAGCGCGACTGGTGGAAGGCCACCGTCCCCAAGGAGCGGGCCATCCGCGAGCGATTCGGGATCTCGGCCGCGCGCTATCATCAGGTGCTCAACGGCCTCCTCGATCGGCCGGATGCCCTCGCCTACGACCCGATGCTGGTTCGGAGGCTCCGTCGGGTCCGGGAGGCGCGTCGGAGGAAGCGCTACGCCCGGCGGCTCGGCTTCGAAGTCTGAGCGCCGCCCCGGGCGGGGAGGTGCGGACATGACGGAGGACGAGTCGTGAACGAAGCCGCCCGGCGCCTGCTCGTCGTGGTCGCCGCGGTCCTGGCCGGCATCCTCGTGCTCGCCAAGGGGTTCGAGGGCTCCTCCGCAGCCGTGAGCCCGACCCAGCCTCCTCACTCGTCGTCCGCGTCGAGCCCGACCCCATCGACGTCCCAGTCGCCGACCAAGCCTGCCGGCGGCGGCGGGGGAGGCGTCGAGCCGCAGCAGGACGGCGTGGTGGTGGCCATCTACAACGCCACCAGCACGAACAACCTTGCCGCGTCGGCGGCGGACGACGTGAAGAAGAAGGGCTACGTCGTCAAGGTCACGGGCAACTTCCCGGCGGCGGGGAACACGACGATCTACTACAAGGACAAGCAGGGCAAGGCCGACGCCGGCCTGCTGAAGCAGGATCTGATCCCCGAGGCGATGCTCAAGCACCGCACGTCGCTGCCGGCGCAGATCCCCAAGGAAGTCGAGCTGGTCATCGTCCTCGGCTCGGACTACGCGAACACGCACCCGGTCCCGAACGGCTAATCGGGGCGTCCCCCCGACGCCGTCGAAGTACGCTAGCGATCCCATGCGCATCGCCGTGATCGCGCCGGTCTGGGTGGCGGTCCCGCCCCAGGGGTACGGGGGCATCGAGCTCGTCGCCAGCCTGCTGACCGAGGAGCTGGTGGCCCGGGGCCACGACGTCACCTTGTTCGCCTCCGGGGGTTCGCAGACGAAGGCCACCCTGCGCTCCGTATTCGAGGAACCGCCCACCGAGCGGCTGTGGGAGACCGAGCCGGACGCCTCGCACGTGGGCAGCGCGTACCGGACCGTCGAGCGGGAGTACGCCGACGGCAACGCCTTCGACCTGGTGCACGACCACACCGAGTACCTCGGCGTGGCCTTCGCGGCATGCCTGGCGACGCCGGTGGTGCACACGGTGCACTTCCCGCTGACGGACCTCCGCCGGACGTTCCTTCGCCGGTTCGCCGACGACGTCTACCTCGCGGCGATCAGCGACTTCCAGCGGTCCGCCGCGCCGGAGCTGCCGTGGGCGGGGCGCGTGCACAACGCGATCGACGTCGAGGCCTTCGAGTTCCGCGAGCGCAAGGACGGCTACCTCGTGTGCATCGGGCGCGTGTGCGAGCGCAAGGGACAGGACGTCGCCGTGGAGGTCGCCCGGCGCGCCGGCCTGCCGCTGGTGCTGGCGGGGCGGGTCCACCCCAAGGAGGCCGGCTTCTTCGAGGAGCGGGTCAGGCCGAACGTCGACGGCGAGCGCGTCGTCTTCGAGGGCGAGGTCACCCCTGAGCGCAAGCGGGAGCTCGTGGCCGGGGCCACGGCGCTGCTCCTGCCCATTCGCGAGCCGGAGCCGTTCGGGCTGGTCATGGTGGAGGCCCTCGCGTCGGGGACGCCGGTGATCGGGACGCCGCTCGGCGCGGTCCCCGAGATCGTCACGGACGGCGTGACCGGGTTCCTGTCGCCCTCCGCGAAGGGGATGGCCGCCGCGGTCGCGCGCCTCGGCGAGATCGACCCGGCCCGGTGCCGGCGGGAGGCCGTGGAGAACTACGCGCCCGGCGCCATGGCCGACGGATACGAGGCCCTGTACCAGTCGGTGCTCGGGGCCCTGTGACCGCGCTGCCGGCGATCCTGGAGCCCCTCGTCGCGGATCCCGCCCGGACGGCCGTGTTGGTCGACTTCGACGGCACCCTGTCCGAGATCGTGGAACGGCCGGAGCTGGCCGGACCGGTGGAGGGCGCCAGGGAGGCCGTGGCCGCCGCGGCGGCGGCGTTCGGCCTGGTGGCGGTGGTGTCGGGCCGGCCGACGAAGGACGTCCGCCGGCTGCTCGGCGTCGACGGCGTCCGGTATCTGGGGATGTATGGCATGGAGGAGCTCCCGGACGCCGCGGTGCCGGACGCCGTGCTCGCCGGCGCCAATGCAGCCGCCGCCGCCATGGCCGGGGCGCGGGTCGAGGACAAGGCGAGCTCGGTGGCCGTGCACTACCGGCAGGCGGCCGATCCGGAGGCCGCCCGGGAGGCGCTGCTTCGCGACCTCGGGCCGGTCGCGGAGGCCGCCGGGCTCGAGCCGATCGAGGGGAAGATGGTGGTCGAGCTGGTCCCGCGGGGCCGGCCCAGGAAGGGCGGAGCCGTCCGCCGCCTGCTCGAGGAGTCCGGCGCCCTGGCCGCCCTGTACGCCGGGGACGACCGGGCCGACCTGGAGGCCTTCGAGGAGCTCGTCAGGTTCCGGGACCGGGGCGGGCATGCGGTCCGGGTGGCCGTGGTGGGGGCCGAGACGCCCGAGGCCCTGACCGCCGCCGCGGATCTCACGGTCGACGGCCCGGCCGGGCTCGCCGCCCTGCTTCGCGACCTGGCGGCCGCCGCCGGCTGACCCCGGACGGACGTCAGCGCGAGCGGGCCGCCGCCCGTTCCAACTCGGCCAGCTGCCGGTTCACCCATCGCTCCGGCGGGTTCGCCGCCACCGCTCGGCGCAATCCGGCCGCGCGCGTGGCCCGTTCCTCCTGCGGCATCTCCAGGGCGGCGCGCAGCGCGTCCACGGTCTCCCCGAGGTCGAAGGGGTTCACCGACAGGGCGTGTCGCCCGAGCACCGCGTCGGCGCCAGCGTTCCTCGACAGGACCAGGACGCCGGCCGCCCGGTTGACCGTGGGACCCTCCATGGCCACGAGGTTCATCCCGTCGAACACGGGGTTCACCACGAGCACGTCGTACATGGTGTACGCGGCCACCGCCCGGTGGATGTCGTCGCGCACGACGACCGTCACCGGCTGCCAGTCCGGCGTCCCCAGCACGGCGTTGATGCGCTCGGCCGTGCGGAGGCACTCACGGGTGTACGAGCGGTACTCGGGGATCGCCCGCCTCGACGGGTTGAACAGGGCCAGGAACCGCACGCGGCCCCTCCACTCCGGTGACTGCTGCAGGAGCGTCTCGTAGGCCAGGAAGCCCCGGAGGATGTTCTTCGACAGCTCCGTGCGGTCGACACGCAGGATCATCTTCGCGTCGCCCTTCCACCGCGTGAGCTCCCGGCGGACCCGGCGGACCCCGGGGCTCGCCGCCTGCTTCCGGAGGCCTTGCGCGTCGATCGCGATCGGATAGGTCCGGATCACGACCCGCCGTCCCCCGATGTCCACGCGCCGTGCCCGGAGGTCGACGCGCGCGCCCTCGACGTGGCGACAGCACAGCAGGAAGTTCTCGGCCCAGTCGTCGCTCTGGAACCCCAGCACGTCGGCGCCCAGAAGGCCCCGGAGCACCCCGTCGGCCATCGCCCCCGGCAGGATCCGGAAGTAGTCGGGCCCGGCGAACGGCGTGTGCGAGAAGTGCGCCACCAGCGCGTCCGGGCGGGCCTCCCGGATCATCCGGGGGACGAGCGAGAGGTGGTAGTCCTGCACCAGGAACGCGGGCTCGCCGCGCTCCTCGACCAGGGCCTCCGCGAACCGGCGGTTGACGGCGACGTAGTCGCGCCAGGCCTCCTCGGCCGCCCTGCCGAACCTCGGGGTGCGCGGCGCGTCGAACAGGTAGTGGTGGACGAACCACAGGATCCGGTTCGAGACCACGTTGTAGTAGCGGTCGAAGACCTCCGGCGGTGGGGAGAGATACCGGACCCGGTACTTCGCGTCGTCCTCGGCGATCTCGATGCGGCCGCCGGCGGCTCGCTCCGTGGCGATCCGGTCGCCCTCGGTCATCGCCGCGGCGACCCACAGCCCTCCGGTTCCCGACAGCGCCCCGGTCAGGGCGGTGACCAGGCCCCCCCCGCCTCTCGACCCCTCGACCTCACCGTCCTCGGCCACCTCGAACTGGATGGGCCCCCGGTTCGAGGCGATGACGACCGGGCGGCCGCCGGGCACGAAGCCCGGCCGCGCGGGCGCGGGCCGTCCTCGGGAGGACATGTCCCCGAGTGTACCCACGGTCCGCCGGAACCCGTTTTCGGGCCGTCGCGGCCCCGAGGCGCGGGCCGCGGCCTCCACCGTACGGCGTCGCCGTCGGGGGTTCGGGGTATACCGTGGCACCGAAGGTCCACCGAACCCAACCGGCCCGAGGAGCGAGTGTGGAGCGCCCCCGAGAGCCCATCCTGACGTCCCCCCTGGTCGCGCGCGCCGCGCGGGTCTTCGTGGTGGCCTGGGCGGCAATCGGCATGGTCATCCTCGCGTACCTGGTCCTGCGGTACGTCCTGTATCCGGTCCGGCTGGTCTTCCCGCCGCTCTTCCTGGCGCTGATCCTCGTGTACCTGCTGAACCCGCCGGTCAAGTGGCTGGAGCGCAAGGGGATGCGGCGGGGATACGCCACCCTCGTCACGTACCTGGTCGCGTTGGTCGCGCTCGGCGGGCTGCTGGCGTGGCTCATCCCGCTCACCTCGCACCAGGTGGGCGAGTTCAGCCGGAGCATCCCGGACCTGCTGCACCGGGCCGAGCGCGGGCTGCTCCACTTCTCTCGCAAGCTGGGCCTGAGGGTCCGGTCGGCGAACATCCTGGGCGCGTTCGGCAAGAGCGGCTCGGTCGGCGAGTACATCGGCCGGGTGACCTCCGTGAGCTCGGCGGTCGGCCTGGCGCTCGTGCTCGTGCTGGGGCCGATCCTGGCGTTCTACATCCTGGTCGACCTGCCCAAGCTGCGTCGGACGCTGGAGGCGGCCGTGCCGGCCCGGAGGCGGGGTGAGGTGCAGCACCTGGCCGGACGGGTGTCGGCCGCCGTCGGCGGTTACTTCCGGGGACAGCTGCTCGTTGCGGCGCTGATCGGCGCGTTCTGCATGCTGGGGTTCTGGGTCGTCGGGCTGCCGTACTGGGCGCCGGTCGGGCTGATCGTCGGGCTGTTCAGCCTGATCCCGTTCATCGGCCCGTTCCTCGGTGCGATCCCGACGCTGTTCGTCGCATTCACCACGCCGCACGGGGCTCCGGGGGGGCTGCTGCACCCCCGCCCCGGATGGCCCCTGGCGGTCGCGGCGTCGGTGGTGCTGCTCGTCATCCAGCAGGTCGACGCCCTGGTGGTGAGCCCCCGGCTCGTGTCCCGGAGCGTCCGGCTCCATCCCGTGACCGTGATGCTCTCGTTGCTGGTGGCGGGGACCATCGCCGGCGTGTGGGGCATGCTGCTCTCCATCCCCGCGGTGGCGGCCGTGAAGATCCTGGTCGTGCACTACTGGGACACCCGCATGGTGTGGCCGCCGCGCGGTGTCGAGGAGACCACCGGGCGGCCACCGGCGGGCCCTCACGACGAGACAGCGGGGCCTCGCGACGAGGCGGCGGGCCCGTCGGGGGAACCGGGGCCCGCCATGGTGGCTCCGCTGCCGGAAGACGACCCCGCGCTCCAGGAGGGAGCCGGGGGCAACGGCGCGGGGGAGGGCGACGGGCGCCGGCGCCCAGGGACCTTGTCCCCGGGACGGCTGGCCCGGGCGTGGCGGCAGGGCCGGGCCCCGGGCGGCGAGCGCAGGGCGACCGGATCCCAGCGCCGCCGGGGCCGTTGACGGCGTCGTCCTCCGGGCCGTGGGTGGGCGCGCCAGCCCCCCTCAGCGTGGTCGCAGCAGTGCCTCGACCACCTCGGCCACGCCCTCGCCGCCGGCCCCGGGGGTTCGGTAGGCGTTCCCGGGGTCCGCCCCCGCCGGGGGCTCGGCCGCGTTCGCCACCAGGAACACGTGGCCGACCTCGCCCGCCACCTCGAGATCCGAGGGGGAATCGCCGATGGCGGCGGTCTCCTCGGCCGGCAGCCCGTGGCGCCGGCGGTGCAGGGCCACGGCCGACGCCTTGCTCACGCCGCGCGGCACCAGGTGGTAGGCGTGGACCTCGTCGACGTCGAGGCGCTCGAACTTCCTGCGGATGATGCCGTTGTCCCGGAGGTCCAGCCAGGTGTACCCGGCCCGGGCCAGCGCGTCGGTCGCGTCGTCGAGGTCTAGGTGCCCTCGCAGCAGCATCGTCGCCTCCCGGCCATCGAACGCCCACGGCGTGTGGGGTTCCAACCGGCCGGCGTAGCGATTCAGCAGGAACGCGCCCGCCCCGGACCGGGCCATGGCCGCGAACGGCCCGGCCGACTCGCTCACGCGGTCGAACGCGCCGAGGTTCGGCACCACCTCGTCGGGGTTCCCCCGCTCCACCAGGAACGCGCCGAGCTCGGCGACGTACGCCGCCGCCCCCAGGATTCGTGCCGCCTCCTGCATCTGCCGCCGGGTCCGGCCGGACACCAGCACCAGCTGGACCCCGGCTGCGTGGAGCGCCGCGAGGGCGGCCGCCCCCCGACCGGTCGAGCCCTCCGGGATCGCCGCGAACAGCGATCCGCCCGGACCGACCAGCGTCCCGTCGACGTCCGCGTACAGCACGCGGACGGGATGCTCTGGAGTGAATTCCGCGAGCGGCTTCACCCCGCCGGCGGGGGCGGCACGACCGGGCGCCGGACCGGGCGGTACTCGGGCAACGAGCTCGCCGGCGGGCGCTCCCGGACCAGGATCTCCGCGGAGTCCGGCCGGTACGCGCCTCCGTCGAGGACGAACTGATGCAGGATGTTGCCGGGTTCCTCGGAGAGCTGCAGCCGGCCCTGGGCGCGGAGCTTCATGACCGCCGCCTCCAGCACCCCGAAGGCCATCCGCCCCACGCTCGGCAGCTCGTGGTTGCGGTGGATCCGCTGGTCCAGGTCGATCTGGGCGATCGCATCCAGCCCCTCCCGCTCGGCGATGTCGATGAGCAGCCCCAGCTCGACGCCGTAGCCCGACAGGAACGGGACCGACTCGAGCAGCTCGCGCGTCCCCGCGTACTCGCCGGAGAGCGGCTGGATCACCGCCGCCAGCTCCGGGAACAGCAGGTTGACGAGCGGCCGGGCCATGAGCTCGGTGACTCGCCCCCCGCCGGTGGGGGCGAGATCGGCCCCCTGCCGGATGGGCCGCTCGTAGAGGGCCTTCGAGAACCAGACGCCGTCCTCGAGGAGCAGGGGTCCCAGGAGCCCCCGGACGAAGCGGGAGTCGAACTCGCGGATGTCGGCGTCGATGAAGCAGATCAGGTCGCCCTTGAGCACGAACAGCGACTTCCACATGGCGTCGCCCTTCCCCCCGTAGGGCTCGAGGCCCGGGAGGATGTCGGCGTCCTGGTGGACCACGGCGCCGGCCTCCGCGGCGACCACGGTGGTGGCGTCCGACGACGCCGAGTCGATCACCGCGATCTCGTCCACCAGGGGGGCAGCCTCCAGGAGCTCCTCGCGGATGCACCGGACGATCGCGCCCACCGTCTCGGCCTCGTCCCGGGTCGGGAGACAAACGCTGATCGTGAGGCCGCGCTCCTCCTTGGCCCGAACGAGGGCCGACGGATCGCCGTACCGCGAATGGTGGAAGGTGCGCCGGGCGAACCAGTCCCACGGGTCCCTGGAGGGACGCATGCGGGCGATGATACCGCCGAGGCGCCGCCGGTCGGGAAGCCGGGCGCGGTCGCCGTGGGAGGGGTGTTGCGCGCACGGGAAACGGCGCCGGCGTGCCCGGATGTGGGACACTACCCGAGGCGAAGACGGCGCCGGGTGCAGGCCATGTTCAGGATCTCGCAGAAGACGGAGTACGCCCTCCGGGGGATGACGGAGCTGGCGCTGCGAGAGGGCGCCGGGTTGGTTGCCGCGCGGGAGATCGCCGAGGCCCAGCACATCCCACTGCGGTTCCTCGAACAACAGCTCGGCGCGCTGCACAAGGCCGACCTGGTGGAGAGCTTCCGGGGCGCCGGCGGCGGCTGCCGGCTATCGCGCGAGCCCGAATCGATCCTCGTGGCCGACGTGATCGACGCCATCGAGGGCCCCATGTACCCGATGTTCTGCCTGAACCCCGAGGACCACACGTGCACGCAGGACGGTGCCTGCGGCCTGCAGGAGCTGTGGGGCGACGTCCGGCTGGCCGTGCGGTCGGTGTTCGAGCGGACCACGCTGGCCGACCTCGCCGAGCGGCACCGCCGGATGTCGGCGCGACCGCCCCTGTGGACCCCGGCCGACCTCATCCGCCCCCCCGCGGAAACCTCCCGCAGCTGACGCTGCGGCGAGCCGTTCCTCCGGTCACCTCCTCGCGAGCCCGGTCCTCGTGCGGCCGGACGTCCGGAGATCGCCCACCGACGTCACCGAACCGCTCAGGCCGTCAACGGCGTCGGCACATGTGCGACATAGCGTTGCGGGTCCGATCCGCCGCCCGGACATGTCCGACCAACAATGAGCCCATCAGCGACCGCGTCATGGATGGACCGATGCTCCGGCCAGCGCGTCCACCAGGCGGGAGAAGACCTCGTCCTCGTCGCCGGAGGAGTCGACGGTGATGAGGCGTCCGTCGTAGTAGCGGCGGATTTCCGGCTCCTCCCGCCGGTAGTCCTCGAGGCGACGGAAGAACACCTCCGGCGTGTCGTCGGAGCGTTTCTCCTCCTCGGCCCGCAGGACCATCCGGACCGTGAGCGTCTCGTCCTCGAGGAACAGCTCGATCACCCCGTCCACGCCGCCGTCGCCCAGGAGCTGGTCGAGCCGCTCGGCCTGGTGAGCGGTGCGCGGATAGCCGTCCAGGATGAACCCGTCCTCGAGCGCCGGCCCCAGCACGGCCTCGACGATCTCGTCGGGGACCCGGCGGCCCTCGGCCACGAACGGGGCGATGCCATGGGGGTCGCCGGACTCGATGCTCCGCCGGAGCAGCTGCCCGGTCGAGACGTGCCGCACCCCGAGGTGCGCCGCGAGTCGCCGCCCCTGGGTTCCCTTGCCCGAGGCCGGCGGGCCGAGGATCACGTAGCGCCGACGCCCCCCAGGCGCACGGTCGGCTCCGTCCGGCTCCGGTTCCGCCATGGCGGGAGTTTCCTCGGTCGAGGGTTCGCCGGCAACCGCTACCCGTTCCACAGGCCGGTCAGGAACCGGTCCACGCCCGCCGCGGCCGAGGCCTCCCGGCGCTCGCCCGGGAGCGGTCCGGCCCGGAGGCGGTCCTCCTCCTCGGGGTCCAGCCCGCGCGCGTCGAAGTGCTCCAGGACGTCGGCCGGCAGGAACCGGGTGAGCTGGGCGTAGGCGTGCGTGTCGTCCCGGCCCCGCGGCCGACGGTAGAAGCGCAGCGGGAAGTAGACGTACAGCGCGTCGCGGGCCCGGGTCAGCGCCACGTAGAACAGGCGCCGCTCCTCCTCGATGTCGTCGGTGGAGCCCGTCGACATGTCGGACGGGATCATGCCGTCGGCCGCGTGGATGACGTGCACCACGTCCCATTCGCCGCCCTTGGCCGAGTGGATGGTGGAGAGCACGACGTAGTCCTCGTCGAGGAGCGGCGGCCCGGCCAGGTCGCTCGTGGACGACGGCGGGTCGAGCGCCATCTCGGCCAGCAGCCGGGCCCGCGACGGGAACCGCGACGCCAGCGCCTCCAGCTGCTCGAGGTCGCGCACCCTGGCGGCGGCCGATTCGTACCGCCGGGCGAAGACGGGCTCGAGGAACCGCCGGAGCCGTTCGACCTGCGACGCCGTCGGGGGGTCGCCCTCCACGCAGTCGACGAGGGCCACCCGCAGGGCCTCGACCTCGGCGGCGGCCGACGCCGGGACCGGCGGTGCCGCGGAGAGGAACCGTGCCAGCGGCCCCGGCGAACCGCTCCCCGCGTCGGGATCGACGCCGCCCCCGAGCCCCACTGCGGCCATGGCCCGGCGGGCGGAGGCCGGGCCCATCCCTTCCGGCAGCTGGAGCGCGCGGAACCACCCGACCTCGTCGAGCGGGTTCTCGAGGACGCGCAGGAGGGCCAGGAGATCCTTCACGTGCGCGGACTCCATGAACTTCAGGCCCCCGTACTTGACGAACGGGATGTTCCTGCGGGACAGCTCGACCTCCAGCAGGTCGCTGTGGTGCCCCGTCCTGAACAGCACGGCCTGGTGGCGCAGGGCGGTGCCGCGCTCGCGGTGCTCGAGGATCCGCCGGCAGACCTCGTCGCACTGCTCGGCCTCGTCGCGGCACCGGACCAGGGCCGGCGGCTGGCCGGTGTGGCGCTCGGACCACAGCGTCTTGTCGTGGCGCTGCGGCGACTTCGCGATCACGGCGTTCGTCGCGTCGAGGATCGGCCGGGTCGAGCGATAGTTCTGTTCGAGCTTCACCACGCGCGAGCCGGGAAACCGCTCGGGGAACTCCAGGATGTTGCGGACGGTCGCGCTGCGGAACCCGTAGATGGCCTGGGCGTCGTCGCCGACCACCACCACGTTCGAGACCGTCCGGTGGATGGCCAGGAGCACGTCGGCCTGGAGCGCGTTCGTGTCCTGGTACTCGTCGACCAGGACGTGGTCGAAGCGCGAAGCCATGTGGGGGCCGGCGTCCGGGTCGCCGGCGAGCGCCCGCCAGTACACGAGGAGGTCGTCGTAGTCGAGGACGTGGTGTTCGCGCTTGCGGGCCGTGTACGCGAGGAAGATCTCGCGGATGCCCTCGGCTTCGGGTGCGCACCACGGGAAGTCCCGGCGCAGGACGTTGCCGAGCGGCTCGCCTGCGTTCACCGTCCGGGAGTGGATGGCGGCCAGCGTGTCCTTCCGGGGGAACCGGCGGTCCCGGGCCGCGTGCCCGAGGTCGCTGCGGATGAGGTTCATCAGGTCGGCGCCGTCGGCCTGGTCGAGGACGGTGAAGTCGGGCGACAACCCGAGCGGCCGCGCGTACAGGCGCAGCAGCCGGTTGGCCACGGCGTGGAACGTGCCGCCCCACACCCGGCCGGCGGGAGGCCGTCCGTCCGCGATCAGGCGCTCGGCCCGCCCGAGCATCTCCCGCGCGGCGCGTCGGCTGAAGGTGAGGAGCAGGATCCGCTGGGGGGGCACGCCGGAGTCGATGAGGTGTGCGACCCGGCAGGCGAGCGTCCAGGTCTTGCCCGAGCCGGCGCCCGCGACCACCAGCAGCGGCCCCTCGCCGTGCGTGACGGCCTCCCGCTGAGGGGGATTCAGCGTGTCCAGCCAGTTCCGGTCGAGGATCCGTGTGGGCGGCATGGGTGGTTGGCGAACAGGTGTTCGAGCATATATAGCCAGACGCCGGCCGGGGGAAGGAGCCCTCGATCCGGTCGCGGTTTGGTGTGCGGGGCTCCGGGTACCGAGTGACTACCCGCCCGCGGAATCTAGGCCCAGCCCGCCATCGACGGGGGTTCGGCGGCTCGCTACGCTCGCACGACCGTGAGTGAGGGCGGTCGATCGTTCCGGGCGAAGGCTTTCCGCGTCGTCCGCGTCGCGCTGTTCCCCGTCATCGTCGCCCTGGTGTTCGTGGGGATCCTGCCGAGGATCGCGGACCTCGGCCAGGTGTGGCGGGTCATCACCGACCTGTCGTCCTCGGAGATCGCCGTGCTGGTGCTGCTGGCCTTGTGGAACCTGGTGACCTACTGGCCGATGCTGGTCGCCGCCATGCCCGGCCTCTCCCTCGGCCAGGCCGCGGTGGTCTGCCAGACCTCGACGACGGTGGCCATGACCGTGCCGGCCGGCGGGGCGATCGCGGTGGGCGTCTCGTACCGGATGTACTCCTCGTGGGGGTTCACCGCCGGGCAGGTCGCGCTCTCCGCGATGGTCACGTTCGTGGCGAACATGTCCTTCAAGCTGCTGCTGCCGGCCATCTCGCTGGCGGCGCTCGCCGCGACGGGCGCCGCGACCGGCGACGAGCTGCCCGCGGCGGTGGCCGGCGTGGCCGTGTTCCTGGCGGCCTTCGCGGTCCTCGCGCTCGCGCTGCGGAGCGATCGATTCGCGCGGGGGATCGGGGCTGTTGCGAGCCGCGTGGCCGCGCCGTTCCTCCGGTTGGCCGGCCGGCCACCGGCACCGGCGTGGGGGCAGTCGGCCGTCCGGTTCCGGGGCCGGATCGTCGGGCTCCTCCGGTCGAGAGGCGCGATGGTCGCGGCGGCCGAGCTCGTGAGCCAGCTGTCCGTGTTCCTGGTGCTCCTCGCCGCCGTCCGGTTCACCGGCACGCCGGAGCGCGTGGTCACGTGGGCCGAGGTCCTCGCCGTGTTCGCCTTCGTTCGGCTGGCCACGGCCATGCCGATCGTGCCCGGGAACGTCGGGATCGCCGAGCTCGGCTACATCGGGGGGCTGGTGCTAGCCGGGGGGAGCCGGCCACAGGTCGTCGCCGCGGTGATCGTGTTCCGGTTCCTCACCTACTTCGCCCAGATCCCGGTGGGCGGGCTGACCTACCTGATCTGGCGGCGCCGGGGCCGATGGCGGGTTGCGCCGGAGGAACGCCGGGAGGAACACGCGGAGGGGACGGAACCGGCGGGCGACGCCGCGGCCGGCGCGCGCGAGCGCGAAGGGCACCCTGCCTAGGATGCTGATCGCGTACGCCGCCGTCCCCGCGCCGAGCGCGATCCAGGGCTGGTCGGCGACGGACAGTCCCGCCACGATCAGCAGCCGGATGTCCCGGCTCCCCAGCACCACCAGCAGCGGGCGGCGGCCGCTCGGGGGGACCTCGAAGACCTGGAAGGGCTTGCGCACCGCGAGGTGGACGAGCGGCCACGCCAACACGGTCGCGCCGATGATCAGCGTCCGGAACAGCCGCGAGGGATCGTCCCACAGCCACAGGCCGAGCCCCGCCACGATCGCCGCGTCGACCATCCGGTCCAGGAGGTCGTCGAGCAGCGCGCCCCGCTTCGACGTTCGCCACTGCAGGCGAGCCGTCTCGCCGTCGACGCCGTCGAGCATCGATGCCGCCTGGACGAAGACCCCGCCGACCACTGCGCGGGAGGCCGAGAGCGACCAGGCCGCCCACAGCCCCACGAGCGCCGTGAAGATCGAGAACACCGCCGGCGGGATCCGCGCCGCGGAGATGGCCATGGTGATGCGGGTCGAGATGGGCCGGTTCAGCCACCGGGAGACCGGGCCGTCGCTGCGCTTCGCCAGCGAGTGCCGCACCCGGTGCTTGGCCAGGCGCAGGTCGTCCGGGGTGTCGATGTCCTGCCACCAGCCTTCGGAGGGCAGGCGCACGGCATGGATGGGCACGGAGCGACCCATCGTGGTCACGGCGGCGGCCAGCGAGTGGTCACCCGCCGCCGAGGACCTCCGGTAGGCGTCGAACACCCGGTTGTCGAGGAGGAACGCGCCGCAGTCGATCGCCGGGTCGGGCAGGGACTTGCCGAACGCCGTGATCCGGCCCTCCTCGACGCTCACCCGCGTGCCCTCACCCCAGGCCTCCGGGTCCGGGGATTCGTCGATGAGCGCGGCCGGCCCCCCGGCCTCCGCCAGCGGCACGAGCGCGCGGGTCGAGAAGGCGTGGTCGCCGCACAGCAGCAGGAAGGCCCGCTCCCCCCGGAGGTGTGGCTCGGCGGCCGCGAGCGAGGCCCCGTTCCCGGCCTCCCACCCCTCGGCCCGAACGACCTCGACGTCGCCGCCCGCCAGGCGCGCCGCCGTCCCGACCTCGCCGGCCTGGTATCCGACCACGACCACGATCCGCTCGACGCCCGCGTCGCGCAGGGTCCGGACGGCCCTTTCGACGAGGGGGACGCCGCCCAGCGGCAGCACGGCCTTGGAGCGACCACTGGTCAGGCGGGACAGGCGCTCGGACCGGCCCGCAGCGAGCACCACGCCCACTCTGGGCCCGGTGCGTGCTTCGCTGGCCGATTGCGACGATCCAACTTCCGAACGTGACTGGATGGCGGCCCCTCCCGGTCCTCCCGGGCAACACAGCATGACGGCGGGTTGTTCCCGTCGCAAGCATGCCTTGCTCCCTGGCGGTTCGACGGTGCGAAACTGTCGCCCCGGGTTCTGTCAGTCATCGTCCCCCGCCGGCAGCAGACCATGCAACCCGGAACAGCTCCGCCAGGTCGCCGACCTGGTAGTGGGCGTTGAGCCCACTGGGGTTCGGCAGCAGCCAGACGGTGGCGCCGGCCAGGCGGCCGTCCTGGCGGCCCACGGCCGCCGCGGGGCTGGCGAACGCCGTTCGATAGGCAGTCAGCCCGAGGAACGCGACGGTGCCGGGCCGGAACCGGCGAACCTTCGCCTCCAGCCGCCGCGCGCCCTCGCGGAGCTCGTGTGGCTCGATCCGGTCCGCGGTCGCCGTGGTCCGCTCGACGAGGTTCGTGATGCCGCCCCCGATCCCCGGCAGCTCATGTTCCTCGAACGGCGACAGGACCCGGTCCGTGATCCCGGCGGCGTGCAGCACGGGCCAGAACCGGTTGCCGGGACGGGCGAAGTGGTGCCCCACCGCCCCCGAGTACAGGCCGGGGTTGATGCCGACGAACAGCATCCGGAGGCCGGGCCGGATCACGTCGGGAACGGTCCTGTTCTCGGCCGCGGCGATCTGCTCCCGGCTCGGCCGCCACGGCCGGGGAGAGGAGCCTGAGTCGCGGCGGGGCATCGCGGCGCCGAGGCTACAGTGTCGGTCGCCATGCCGGAGCTTCCCGAGGTCCAGGCGCTCGCCGAGCGGCTCCACGAATCGCTGGCCGGCTCCGCGTTCGCCGGAGCGGTGCCGTACGCGTTCTCCGCGCTGAAGACGTTCGACCCGCCCCCCGAGTCGCTGGTCGGCCGGGTGCTCGGCGGAGTGGGACGGCGCGGGAAGTTCCTGGTGTTCGAGTTCGCCGTCGCCGAGGGGCCGGGCGACCGGGAGGAAGCGGGTCGGTTCCTGGCCGTGCCCACGGTCGGGTCGGGTCCGAGGCTGCTGCTCCACCTGTCGCAGGCCGGCCGGCCCGAGTTCGAGCCCGCGCCGAAGGCCACCCGGCCGAGGGGCGCCGTCGTCCGCTTCCGGTTCGAGGGCCGGCCGGCCGTTCTGGTGAAGGAGTACGGAACCGAGCGGAAGGCCGGGTGGTGGGTGCTCGCGCCCGGCGACCCGGGCCCGCTCGCGGCGCTCGGCCCGGAGCCCGACTCCGAGGAGTTCGCCCGGCTCGTGCGGCGGGAAGACGACCGGCGCCGGATCCACACGATGCTCCGCGATCAGCGCACGGTCGCCGGGATCGGCCGGGGGTACGCGGACGACATCCTGCACCGCGCCGAGCTCTCGCCGTACGCGACGCTGGCGGCCCTTTCGGAGGACCAGCGGGAGGTGTTCCTCGACTCGGTCCACGCCGTGCTGGAGGAGGCTCTGGAGGTCGAACGACGCCGGACCGGCGGCCTTCCGCCGAAGCTCGGAGAGCACTTCACGGTCCACGCCCGCTCGGGCACCCCGTGCCCGCGGTGCGGCGAGGATCTCCGGCGGGTCTCCTACGAGTCCCACGAGGTCACGTACTGCCCCCACTGCCAGACCGGCGGCAAGATCCTGGCCGACCGGCGGATGAGCCGCCTGCTGAAGTAGGCGGGCGCCCATAGACGAACGGGAGGGGACTGCGCGATGCGGGGAAGGCTGTCCGGGATCGAGCTCGCCGTGGTGGCCTCGGGCCCGGCGCTCGGCGACCTCGAGGCGGGGGCGGTGGCGTCGCTCACCAGCGTGCCCGTCTCGATCGTGGCCGGCGGCGCCCTGTGCATCGCGGGCATCGGGGTGCTCGCGGTGCTGGTCCCCGAGTTCGCGCGCTACGACGCGAGGAACCCGACGCGGTAGCCCCTGCGGTCAGGCTGTCGCCGATGCGAAGCCGAGGCGGTCGAGCCACGCGCCCGTGACCCCGCGCGACCCGCGCGCGCGGTCAGTCGGGGCGGGTCATCCGCTCCGGAACGACCGCGGCGTCGTACTCGTCCTCGGTGAGGTAGCCCAGGGCCAGGGCGGCCTCCTTGAGCGTGGTGCCCTCGTGGTGGGCCTTCTTGGCGATCTCGGCCGCCTTGTCGTAGCCGATCGACGGACTGAGCGCGGTGACCAGCATGAGGGAGTTGCCGACCAGTTCGGCGATGCGCTCGCGGTTGGGTTTGATGCCCTCGACGCAGAACTCCCGGAAGGTCCGGCAGGCGTCGGCCAGGATGTTCGTCGAGTGCAGGAAGTTCCGCACCATGACCGGCTTGAACACGTTGAGCTCGAAGTTCCCCAGCGAGCCGGCGAACCCGACCGCTGCGTCGTTGCCGAAGACCTGGACGCACACCATGGTCATGGCCTCGGACTGGGTCGGGTTGACCTTGCCCGGCATGATCGACGAGCCGGGCTCGTTCTCGGGCAGCTCCAGCTCGCCGAGCCCGCTCCGTGGGCCGCTTCCCAGCCACCGGACGTCGTTCGCGATCTTCATGAGCGACGCGGCCAGCGTCTTCAGGGCCCCGTGGGCGAACACCATCGAGTCGTGCGACGCCAGCGCGGCGAAGAAGTTCGGCGCGGCCGTGAACGGCAGCCCGGTGAGCTCCGCGATCTTCGCGGCGGCGCGCTCGCCGAACCCGGCCGGCGCGTTCAGGCCGGTCCCGACCGCGGTGCCCCCGAGCGCCAGCTGATACAGCCCGGGCAGGGTCGACTCGATGTTGGCCAGGTCGGCGTCCAGTTGCGCCACGTACCCGGAGAACTCCTGCCCCAGCGTCAGGGGCACGGCGTCCTGGAGGTGCGTGCGACCGATCTTCACGATGTCGTCGAACTCCTCCGCCTTGCGCTGCAACGCGTCCCGGAGCTCGCGCACCGCGGGGAGCAGGCGCCGAACCACCGCGGTGGCCGCGGCGACGTTCATCGCCGTCGGGAACGTGTCGTTCGACGACTGGGACATGTTCACGTCGTCGTTGGGGTGCACCGGCCGCTTCGAGCCCTGCTCGCCGCCGGCAAGCTCGATGGCCCGGTTCGAGATGACCTCGTTCGCGTTCATGTTCGACTGCGTGCCGCTGCCGGTCTGCCACACGTACAGCGGGAAGTGGTCGTCGAGCTCGCCCTCGATGACCTCGTCGGCGGCGCGCACGATCAGTGAGGCCTTCTCGTGGGGGAGCCTGCCGAGGTCCTCGTTGACCAGTGCGGCGGCCTTCTTCAGCACGCCGAACGCCCGGACCACCTCGACCGGCATGCGATCATCCCCGATCGAGAAGTGGTGCAGCGACCGCTGGGTCTGCGCTCCCCAGTAGCGGTCGGCGGGGACCTCGACGGCCCCCATGCTGTCGGTCTCGCTCCGGGTCGGTCCCTGGTGCTCGGTCATCGTGGCCTGGCTCCTTCGGCGGCGTGGGCGGGCCGGCGGCGGCCCGCACCGAAATCCTACGGATCGGCGGGCGTGACGCGCCCTGAGCCACCGGTTCAGGATGTCGAATCGCGACGGTCTCGTTCGTCGTCAACCGGGGAGCGCGGACATCGGGAGGTGGGCATGGAGGCGCCGAAGCAGATCCGGCCGAAGGGGCTGGCGGACTACCTGGAGGTGATGACCAAGGCGGCGTTCCAATCGGGCATCAGCTGGCGGGTCATCGAGGCGAAGTGGGGCGGGTTCCAGGAGGCGTTCTACCGCTTCGATCCCGAGCGGGTCGCGTCGCTCGAGCCGCCCGACGTCGACCGGCTGGTCGAGGACGCCCGGATCGTCCGGAACCGGGCCAAGATCGAGGCGACCGTCCACAACGCGCGGACCATGCTCGACCTCGACCGGGAGTACGGCGGGTTCCGGAAGTACCTGCGCTCGTTCGGCGACTTCGACGCGCTGGTGAAGGACATGCGCAAGCGCTTCAAGTTCCTCGGCGACACCGGCGCGTACTTCATGCTCCACGTGGTCGGCGAGGAGGTCCCGCCGCACGAGGACTGGATGGCCGCCCACGGAACGGCGGGAGGCCGGCGCCCCCGCCGCCGCTGAGTCAGCCCGACCGCTTCAGCGCTTGAGGCCGCAGGGTGGCCGGGTTCAGGTCGTCGCCTGCAGGACCCCGAGGTCACCAAGCGCCTGTTCCAGTCGGCTGCGCTCGTCGGCGGTGAGCGCGCGGAGCGGGGCGCGGCAATCCGGGGCGACGGGCACGCCGCGCATCCCCAGCACGGCTTTCAGCGAACCCGGGACGGGGAACGCCTGGATCGCTTCGCGGACGCTCGTGGCACGTTGGGCGAGCGCGGGGTCGCGTGTCGCGACGACCTTCGCCACCAGTTCCGGGAACGCCGTGGCCAGGCCGCTGACGGCGCCGACGGCGCCCCGCTCCATGCCCTGGACGATCAGCGCCTCGGGGCCGACCAGGACGTCGATGCCCTCGAGCAGGTACGGCTCGAGGCGCTCGAAGGGCGAGTCGGACACCTTCATCCCGACGAAGTTCGGCGCCGCGTCGCGCAGGCGCAGCAGCACCTCGGTGGGGACCGCGTAGCCGCTCCGCGCGGCGAACTCGTAGACGTAGAAAGGCACCGGCGCGCAGGCCGCGGCGGCCGCGCGGAAATGGGCCAGAAGCTCGTGGGGGTCGAACGGGTAGTAGGGCGGCCCGATGACGGCGACGGCGTCGGCGCCCGCCTCAGCCGCGCTTCTCGCCAGCATCACCGTGGCCGAGGTGGTCTGCGCGCCGCAGTGGACGGCCACGCGCAGCCGCCCGTTCGACGCCGACAGGAACAGCTCGGCCGCCCGGATCCGTTCGGCCCGCCCCAGCATGATCCCCTCGCCCGTCGTCCCCAGAGCCAGGATGCCGTCCAGCCCGCCCGCCACCAGGAACTCGACCAACGGTTCGACCGCGGCCTCGTCGAGGCGCTCGCCCGCGTCCCGGAGGGGGGTGGCCGCCGCCGCCAGCGTCCCCCGCATCGGGCCGCCGTCCCCCGTGGTCATGGCCATGGCGTCAGAGCGTATCCACCTCGCGCGGGTGGAACTCCCGATCCGGACGGAACGGGTTGTCGCGCGCCGCGAGCCGGCCGGTCAGGAGGTCCGCGAGGATCCGGCTGGCCGCCGGGCTCGCCATGACGCCGTGTCCGCTGTAGCCGGTGTTCACCCACAGCCCCGGGACCGCGGTCTCGCCGACGAGCGGCCGGTGGTCCGGCGTCATCGTGTACTGCCCGGCCTGCAGGAACCACGCCGGAGCTCCGCGCTCCCACACGTCGCGCCAGAACGGCGCGATCCGGGCGGCCGCCAGCGGGCTCGCGGGATCCAGCACGGCGAACGGGAACGCGTGGTCCAGGGGCACCTCGGCGGTCGGAGGGCTGGGCTCCGTGGACGGATCCGTGCACACCACGGCCGCCCCGCGCAGGAACGGCCGCCAGTGCGTGCCGGTGTCGTCATCGATCGTCATCGGCGCTTCTGGCGGCACGTCGGCCAGGTCCGGGAACACCAGCTTGCTCCGACGAACGGTCTCGACCGGCAGCTCGATCCCGGCAAGCCGGGCCACCTCGCCCGACAGCGGGCCGCACGCGACGACGGCCCGCTCGCAGGCGACGACGCCCCGGGAGGTTTCGATCCCGGTGAGCCGGTCGCCCTCGACCTGGAATCCGGTCACGCGGGTGTCGACCCGGACGGAGGCCCGGCTCGCCGCGGCCAGACCCAGCGTCAGTTCCTTCGGGTCGAGGAAGCCGTCGCCCGCTCGGAACCGAGCCTGGATCACTTCGGGCACCACGAACGGGAACCGCTGCCGGACCTCGCTCCCGTCCAGCACCTCGACGTCGGTCAGGCCCCAGGAGCGCTGCCGCTCAACCAGCGCGCGCTGCCACCCGGCGCGTTCCTCGGACGTCGTCGCCCACAGGTAGCCCTGCCTGCGAACCGCCAGGTCGTGCTCTCGCTGTCCGGTGACGTCGGCGAAGTGCAGGAACAGCTCGACCGACTCCCGAACCAACGCGAGCTCCTCGGGGTTGTCGAACTGCAGCCGGAACGCGCCCGTCGCGACGGAGGTGGTCAGGGTGCACAGGGCAGGCCTCGCCTCGACCAGTAGGGGGCGCAGCCCCGCCCGCCCGGCGTGGAACGCCGTCGCCGCCCCCACCACGCCGCCACCGATCACAACGAGGTCGGCCGTCGCGGGAAGCTCGTCCACGCCGGAACGGTAGCGCGAGAATGGCCGGGCGCCGAGACGGGAACGCTGACACGGAGATGCCGAAGAAGGACGATTCGCTCGCGCGGTACCGGTCGAAGCGGGACTTCCGTCGCACGCCCGAGCCGCCCGCCAGTGCAGGGCGCCGGCGCAAGCAGCTGCGGTTCGTCATCCAGCAGCACGACGCCACGGCGATGCACTACGACTTCCGGCTGGAGGTGGGCGGTGTTCTGAAGTCGTGGGCCGTGCCCAAGGGGCCATCGATGAACCCGCGGGACAAGCGGCTGGCAATGCCCACCGAGGATCACCCCATGGCCTACGGCGACTTCGAGGGCGTGATCCCGGAAGGCGAGTACGGCGCCGGCCCGGTCATCGTGTGGGACGCGGGCACGTACCGGAACCTCACCGGGGAGGAGGGCCGCGAGGTGCCGATGGAGGAGGCCGTCGATCGCGGCCACGCGAAGTTCTGGCTCGAGGGGCACAAGCTCACCGGCGGCTTCGCGCTCACCCGCACCCCCGTCGGGGGCGACAAGCGGGAGAAGTGGCTGCTGGTCAAGCTGAAGGACGAGGCGGCCGACGCCCGACGCAAGCCGGTGTCCAGCCAGCCCGAGTCGGTGATCTCGGGGCTGACGATCGACGAGATGCGCGACCGTCGCCCCGCGTGACATCGTCCGCACGTGAGCCTCGACGTCGCCGCGCTCGTTCCCGATCGTCTCCGATCGCTGCTGCGGCGGACCCCGCAGCCCGACTGGGTCCCGCCGATGCTCGCCACGCTGACCGAGCGGCGGTTCTCCGATCCCGAGTGGATCTTCGAGCGGAAGCTCGACGGGGTCCGGTGCCTGGCGTTCCGGAGGGGCTCCGGAGTCCGCCTGCTCAGCCGGAACCGCGAGAGCGCGAACTCCTCGTACCCGGAGGTCGTGGACGCCCTGGCGGACCAGGAGCTCGACGAGCTCGTCATCGACGGCGAGATCGTGGCGTTCGACCGGGGCCGGACCAGCTTCGAGCGGCTCCAGCACCGCATGCACGTCCGGGACCCCGAGCGGGCACGGGGCACGGGCGTTGCGGTGTTCCTGTACGCGTTCGACCTCCTGCACGCGGGCGGTTACGACTGCTCGCGCCTGCCGCTCCGGCAACGCAAGGCCCTGCTGCGCGCGGCGCTGCGGACCGGCGGCCCGCTGCGGTTCTCGTCGCACCGGAACACCGACGGCGAGGCCTTCTACGAGGAGGCCTGCCGGAAGGGGTGGGAGGGGCTCATCGCCAAGCGGGCGGAGTCGGCGTACCAGGGCCGGCGCTCCCCGGACTGGCTGAAGTTCAAGTGTGTGAACGAGCAGGAGTTCGTGATCGTGGGGTACACGGATCCCAAGGGCTCCCGGGAGGCGTTCGGCGCGTTGCTGCTCGGGTACCACGAGGGCGGAGGGCTCCGATACGGGGGGAAAGTCGGGACCGGGTTCAACCGGGCGCTGCTCGCCGACCTGCTCCGGCGGATGCGACCGCTGGAGCGGGACACGCCCCCGGTCTCCGAGCAGCGGGGCCTGCCCCGGCTGGGGGTGCACTGGATCGAACCGAAGCTGGTGGGCCAGGTCGGGTTCGCGGAGTGGACCGATGACGGCCAGCTCCGGCATCCCCGGTTCCTGGGCCTGCGCGCGGACAAGGACGCGGCCGAGGTGGTCCGGGAGCGTCCGGCGCGGACCTGACTCGCCGTGACGGAACCTCTCGACGAACTGACCGACGACGGGCTCGTCGCCCGCCCGGCCGGCCCGTGGGTGCTCGACAAGCTGGGAATCCTTGCCTGCTACGACCACGCGTTCGGCGTCGCCTACCGCGGCGCGGGACGCTGGTACTACGTCGAGGGGTTCGCCGGCTCCGGCGTGCAAGCGATCCAGGGCCGCGGTCGCCGGGTGCCCGGTTCGGCGCTCATCGCGCTGCGGACCGAGCCGCAGTTCCGCCGGTGCCTCCTGGTCGAACGCAACCGGCTCGCCGCCGAAGCGCTCGGGAGCCGGACCGCCGAGTTCGGCGACCGCGCCCTCGTCCTGCGTGGGGACGCGAACGCCGAGTTGGTTCCCGCCATGCAGATCCACGTCTCCCGCAGCCATCCGTGCCTGTGCGTCCTCGACCCGGAGGGGGCGGACCTCGACTGGTCCACGGTCGCGGCCGTGGCGGACTTCAGGTCGGGGCAGCCCCACAAGGTGGAGCAGCTGATCCTGCTGCCCACGGACACCGGATTCCTTCGGGAGCTTCCGCTGGCGACCGCGCCGGCGGAGTGGGCCGCCCCCGACGTCGACAGGATCTTCGGCGGCGACCGGTGGCGTCGCCTCTACGAACGGCGCCGTCGCGGCGCCATCACCCCCGACGACGCCCGGATTGGCTACGCCCGGCTGTACCTGCGGGGCCTTCGGGAGCTGGGTTACCGGACGGTGCTCGGACGGCCGATCCTGCAGCACGGCCGCTCCGGCCGGCCGCTGTACTTCCTGTTCTTCGCGACCGACAACGAATACGGTGAGCGCATCCTGAGTGACTGCTTCGACTCGGTCTTCGGAGCGGGGTCTTCCTGAGGCTCAGACCGGCCGCGGTGAGGACGCGTCACCGGCCGCTGGGACAATCGTGCGCATGGCCAAGGCGATTCGTCCGGTCGAGCCGGGGCACACCCGGGGGCTCCACGCGACGCCGCTGGGGCTCGCCGCGGTCGCGCTGCCGGTGATCGGGTGGTCCTTCGCGAACACGATCGTGAAGCTCACGCCGATTCCGGTCCTCGAGTTCACGTTCTGGCGGCTGTGGATGGGGGCGGCGCTGATGCTGCTCGCCACGACCGCCGCCCGCCGCCGGCTCACCTGGGCGATCATGAAATCGTCGGCTCCTGCGGGCGTCCTGTTCGGCGCGAACCTCCTCCTCTTCTTCGCGGCCCTGCGGCAGACCGGGGTGGCGGATGTGCTCGTGATTGCCGCCCTGCAGCCCGCGCTGGTGCTGGTGGTGGCCGGCCGCATGTTCGGCGAGCACGCCAGCCGGCGGGACGTTGCGTGGACGATGGTGTCGGTCGGGGGCGTCGCGATCTCAGTGCTGGGCTCCAGCTCGAACGCGGTGTGGAGCCTTCGGGGCGACCTGCTGGCGGTCGCGTCGCTGCTGGTGTGGACCGCCTATTTCCTGCTGTCGAAGCGGGTCCGGCGCGACGTGAAGGCGATCGAGTACATGACGACGGTCACGATCGTCGCGGCCGTCTTCGTGACGCCCATCGCGATCGCGTCCGGCCAGGGGTTCGGCGACCTCCGGGCGATCGACTGGGTGTGGCTCGCGCTCTTCGTCGCCGCGGCCCAGGGCGGCCACCTCCTGCTGGCGTGGGCGCACTCCCAGGTCGACGTGACCGTTTCGTCGCTGGTCATCCTGGGCGAGCCGGTGGTCTCCGCGGTCGCGGCCCTGGTGGTACTCGGCGAGCCCCTGACCGGGCTGCAGGTCGGGGGAGGGCTCCTCGCGGTGGGCGCCGTGGCCGCGGTCGTGTGGCGAGCGACGAGGACCCGGCGCGAGGGAGCGTTGGAGCCCGACGCCGCGCCAGCCTGATGCCCGAGCTGCTGCTCGACTGGCGACCAAGGGGGGATCCACCCAATTGGCCCCGATCCCGAAGGGAACTATCGGGCCGTAGTGGAGAGAGCGGCGTTCACGGGCGGTCCCTCGTGGTGCTGGCATCCCCCCCAGGGTTCGGGCTTTGGTCCCGATCCGTTCGGCAAGCGCCCTTTGTCTTGCCGGGCCACGCTGGGAGAATCCGGCACGGTGGGGAGGGCCAGAGCCGAGATCGAGGTGCTGGGATCGCATCATGCACGTGACCCACGAGGCGGGAGGACCCGTCACTGATCTGGTGGGCGGCCCCGTCGCGGCCTGCCTGCCAGGGTGGCCGGCCGTGCGCCGACACGGTGTCGAGGAGTGGCTGACCAGCCCATGAGCGCGATCTGGATGCGGGCGCGGTCGGAGCTCCGGTCCCGACTCGGTGCGGTCGTGGCGCTCGCCGTGATCGTCGGCGTGATCGGGGGAATCGTCATCGCGGCCGCGGCCGGCGCCCGGCGCACCGAAAGCGCCTACCCACGGCTGCTCCAGGCGAAGCACGCCCTCGACGTGGTCGTCGACGTGACCGCCGGAGACCGCGCTGTGGGGCAGCGCGTCCTCGGCGAGATCGAGCGATTCCCGCAGGTTGCGGTGTACTCGCACGTGGAGGTGGCCCAGGGCGAGCTCAAGATCCCCGGACGCGGCACGCCCGGGAACGTCTTCCCCCTCGTCAGCTCGGACGGCCGGTTCGGAACCACCATCAACGGCGCCAAGATCCTCGAGGGGCGCATGTACGACCCGAGCGCGCCGGACGAGATCGTTCCGAGCTTCGCGGTCGCCGACGACCTCGGCCTAAACGTCGGCGAGACCGTCCGGCTCGTCGCTGGGGGCTTCCTGACCGGGGGGTCAGCTCCGGGCTCCTCGCCGCCGGCCCCGGTCCCGCTGCACGTGGTGGGGATCGCGGCCGTTCCCGGCATGTTCCAGCCGCTCGCCGGGGGATACCTGCCCGGCGTCCTGGTGAGCCCGGGCTTCTACCCGGCCCACCCCGACTTCCTCGACCCGCACGACTTCACGGCGGCGTTCCGGCTCCGGAACGGGCATGCCGATCTCGAGTCGTTCGCAGAAGAGGTGCGGAGCCTTCGCCCCCATCTCCCTCCGCACACCTCCGTCCGGTTCCCGTTCAACCAGTCGCAGCAGACCGCCGGAGTCCAGCAGGCCACCCGGACCCAGGCCGTCTCACTGTGGGTGCTGGCCGGGCTGGTGGCCCTCGCCGGCATCGCCATCTTCGGCCAGGCCCTGGCCCGCCAGGCCTTCCTGGAGTCGGTCGAGTACCCGACACTTCGCTCGCTGGGCGTCTCCCGGTCGCAACTGTTCGCGCTCGGGATGATCCGGGCCGCGGTGGTCGGCCTAGCGGGCGCCGCGGTGGCGGTCGTGGTCGCCGTGTTGCTGTCTCCGCTCACGCCGACCGGGGTGGCGCGCATCGCCGAGCCGCATCCGGGCTTCGCGGTGGACGGCGCCGTTGTGGCCATCGGAGGCATCGGGGCGGTCCTGCTGGTCGCACTCCTCGGGGCGATCCCGGCGTGGCGCGCGGCGACGGTGGCCGGGACCGCGCTGGGCACCGCGGACCTTCCGGGTTCTCAGCGTCCGTCGGCCATCGCGGCGGTGATGACCAGGGCGTCGTTCCCGCCGAGCGCGACGGCCGGCGTCCGGATGGCCTTCGAGCCCGGCCGGGGCCGCACGGCGGTTCCCGTGCGCACGACGATGTTCGGCGCGGCCATCGGCCTCTTCGCGCTGGCGGCGGCGCTGTCCTTCGGCTCGAGCCTGGATCGTCTCACCTCGACGCCCGGCCTCTCCGGCTGGAACTGGGACGCGATGATGTTCGCCTCCACCCAATTCCCGGCCCCGAACGTGGAGGCGCTCGGCAAGAAGCTCGAAGGGAACCTCGACCGCAATCCCCAGGTTCAGGGCTACGCCATCGGCACGGTCCAGAGCTTCACGATGGGCGGCGTTTCTCGGGTGACGACGCTGGCCATGGAGTCCCGGAAGGGGTCGGTGGGTCCCTCGCTGGTGGAGGGACGACTCCCGGTGGGTCTCGACGAGATCGCGCTCGGGACCGAGACGATGGGCAGACTCGGCGTGGGGATCGGGGACACGCTGCCGGTGACCGGCGGACGAGCGATACTCCGGATGCGCGTGGTCGGCCGCGTGGCGATCCCGGCGCTGTTCTTCTCGTTCACGAAGCCCGGAGAGGGCGCCGCCATCTCGCTGGCCGCGGCGGACCGGCTCGACCCGGGGCGGCAGCCGGACGTCGGCGCGTTCTTCGTGCGCCTCGTGCCCGGGACCGACCGCCAGGCCTTCCTCGCCGGCCTCAAACGCCAGGTCCCCAAACTGTTCGTGGTTCCGCAGCTGACCACCGGGGAGCTCAGCAGCCTGCGGGGGATCAGCAACGTGCCGCTCGTGCTCGCGGGGATCGTCGCGCTGATGGCGGCGGCCACGCTGGCGCACACGCTGATCACCTCGATCCGCCGCCGGCGCGCCGATCTCGCGATCCTGAAGACGCTGGGATTCGTGCGAGGGCAGGTGTCGGCGACGGTGGCCTGGCAGGCCTCCGCCCTGGCGTGCGTGGCGCTGGTGGCGGGGCTTCCGCTCGGCGTCATGGCCGGACGGCTGGGGTGGCATCTGTTCTCGGACAGGCTGGGCGTCGTCCCCGATGCCGTGGTGCCGGTCCTGGCGGTCCTCCTGGCGGTCCCCGCCACCGTGCTCGTCGCCAACCTCCTCGCCGTCATTCCCGGACGGATCGCCTCCCGGTTGAAACCCTCGTCGGTGCTGAGGAGCGAGTGAGGTGACGGCCGCTCGGTACGCGTCGGCGTCCGCCTTCGTCGGCACGTGACGACGGCGTTCGTCACCGGGGGCTCGGGGTTCGTCGGGAACCGCCTCATCCGCGAGCTGCGGTCGCGCGGGGATGCGGTGGTAGCGCTGGCCCGGTCGGACGAATCGGCGCGGAAGGTGGAGCGGGCCGGCGCGCAGGTCGTCCGCGGGGACCTGGGCGATCCTGAGGCCCTCCGCGACGACACGCGAGAGGCCGACGTGGTGTTTCATGCGGCAGCGAAGGTCGACGAGTGGGGGAGGCCCGCCGAGTTCGAGCGGGTCAACGTCGAGGGGACGAAGAACGTCCTGTGGGCCGCAAAGCATGCCGGAGTCGCGCGAGTCGTCCACGTCAGCACCGAGGCGGTGCTGCTCGACGGTGGGTCGCTGGTCGACGCGGACGAGACCACGCCCTACGCTCGGCGCCCGCTCGGCTGGTACGCCCGCACCAAGCGCGACGCGGAGCGCGAGGTCCTCGCCGCGAACGGCAAGGACCTCGAGACCGTCGTTGTCCGGCCGCGGTTCGTGTGGGGGCCGGGCGACACCACGCTGCTCCCGCGGTTCACCGACGCCGTTCGCACGGGCCGGTTCCGCTGGATCGGCGACGGCCGCCACCTTACGTCGACGACCCACGTGGCGAACGCGGTCCACGGCCTGCTGCTGGCCGCCGACCGGGGCCGTCCCGGCGAGGCCTACTTCGTCACCGACGGACCTCCCGTCGAGTTCCAGGAGATGGTCACCCGGCTCCTCGCGACCGTGGGCCTGGCGCCGCCGGAACGACGAATCGGCAGGCGAGCCGCGCGCTTCCTGGCGGCTGTGTCGGAGGGGACGTGGATGCTGGTGAACGCCAAGCGCCCCCCACCCGTGACCCGGGCGGCGGTCGCCGTCCTGTCCCAGCCCTGCACGCTCTCCGACGAGAAGGCCCGCCGCGAGCTCGGCTACGAGCCCGTGATCGACGTGGACCGCGGCTTGGAGGAGCTGGCGGAGCTGAACGCGAGGCGCCGGGACCCCGAACGCAAGGGGCCCACGGCCGTCGAGTGAGCCGCCGCTAGTTCCGGCCGCAGGCGCAGGCGCCGCCGCACCCGCAGCCGCCGCCCGACGCGCGCGGCGCCGCGGGGCCAGACCCGACCAGCCCACCGATCATCGAGATCAGCCGGCTGACCTCCGCCGAGCCGCACGCCGAGCAGGGCGGCGCGTCCGATCCGACCGGCAGCAGCCGATCGAAGATCTGCCCGCAGTGGGCACACCGGAACTCGTACAAGGGCATGGCCGGATCAGTGTATGCGTCGCCGCAGACAACGTTCCAGCCTCGGACGGGTCAGTCCCTCGGTTTGCGGCCGAAGAGGCGAGCGAAGAAGCGGACGATTGCCCGCCAGAGGGCCCACAGGCCGAGGCGGATGCCGCCGATGGACTTGGCCGTGGCGGCCGGGGGGCGGGACGCCGGGCTGGCCGAAGGAGCAGCGCCGCCGCCCGAGGCGCTCGTTGCGCCCCCCTCGGTGTTGTCGCCGGAGGGCGACCCCGGTGACTCCGCCGGGGACTCGGATGGCGAGTCCGTCGTTGCGGCCGTCGACGCTTCGGCCGCTCGGTGTTCCTCCTCCGCCGTGATGTTCGTCTTCAGACAATCGGCGAACTGCTTCGTGAGCTTGCCCGAGACGTCCTGCATCATGCCCCGGCTGTACTGGGCGACCGCGCCGCTGACCGTGATGTCCTGCTTGAACCGGACCTTGGTGGAGCCCTCGCCGGCGGGCTCGACCCACGCCGTGATGAGCGCCGTGGCGGAGCCCTTGCCCCGCTGCTCCATGCCGGTGGCCTTCAGCTCGATCCGGTGCTCTTGGTCGTTCCGCTCGACGACGGTCACCGTTCCGGCGAACGAGAGCGACACCGGGCCGAGCTTGACCGTGACCTTCCCCTTGAAGTTGTGCTCGTCGATGACCTCCGTGAGCTGCGCGCCCGGCATGCACGGAGCGATGCGCTCGACGTCGAGCACGTAACTCCACACGGCGTCGGCCGGCGCGGGGACCTCGAAGTCGTTCTCGATCAGCATGCCCATGCGCTCATCCCCTCCCGCTGGTCGCGCGGGCGGGCCGCGCGTGGATCGGGCCCGACCGGTCTCGGAGCGGGCCGCCCGGCCCGCCCCGCTTCACCGCCAGGATCTCCCCCGTGATCGCCGCGGCGATCTCCTCCGGGCCCTCGGCGCCGAGATCGAGCCCGGCCGGCCCGTGGATCCGGCCCAGGTCGGAGTCGGCCACCTCGACGCCCTCCTCCCGCAGCTCGTCGAGCAGCCGCTTCGTCCGCGCGCCGGGGCCGAGCATCGCGACGTACCGGGCGTCGGTGGTCAGCAGCGACCGGAGGTAGTCCTTGTCCCGCAGGAAGTTGTGGGTCATGACGACCACGAACGTCCGCCGGTCGATGGGCGCGCGCTCGGCCACCTGGTCGGGACGCTCCAGCTCGACGAACCGGTCCGCCGCCGGGAACCGTTCCGCGTTGAGGAACTGCGGCCGGTCGTCGATGACGATGGGCTGCCACCCGAGCGTCGCCGCCACCGCCACCAGCGGGATGGCGTCGTGGCCGGCTCCGAGGACCACCAGCCGCAGCGGCGGCTCCAGCACCTCGACGAACACCCGGACCTCGCCGGCGTCCGTCGACAACGTGCGGATCTCGGACCGCTCGGCGTCCAGGAGCTCTCCGGCCGCAGCCGCCGCGGCCGCGTCCACCGCGGCATCCCCCAGCGAGCTCTCCGCAGAGCCGGCGGGCCGCACCAGCAGCCGGGCTCCCCATTCGACCGCGGGGACGGAGGAGTCCAGCACCGTGATCATCGCGATGGGTCGCTGCTCCTCGAGGGCCATGCGCAGCACCCCGGCCGTCTCGGCCGCCTTCTCCGCGGGCTCGACGAAGAGGTCGATGGCACCGTTGCAGCCGAGGCCCCACCCCCACACGGCCTCGTCGTCGGCGGTCAGGTCGAACGAGACCATGCGCGCGGTGCCCTCGCTCATCACGACCCGCGCCACATCGGCGACGTCGTTCTCCAGGCATCCCCCGGAGATGTTGCCGATCGGCGCGCCGGTCTCGGGGACGAGCAGGCGCGCGCCCGGGCGGCGATAGGTGGATCCGCGGACGGCGACGATCGTCGCCAGGGCCATGCGCTGGCCCTCGGCCTGGAGCCGCTCGATGGCGGCGAGCACGTCGACGATCTCGCTCATCCCGGTTCCCATTCTCCCGCGTCGGCGCGGAACGTCCCAGGCCGGGCTAGCCTTTCGACGCGGCCGCCGCGTACGTCGCCGGGTCGGCCTCGAACGCCGCGCGGCAACCCGCCGAGCAGAAGTAGTACGTCCGGCCCTCGTGCGTGGCGACGTTCCTTGCGGTGGCGATGTCTACCGTCATCCCGCACACGGGATCGACGGCCTCGTGACGCTCCTCGCCCGCCGCGGCCTCGTGCCCGTGGCGCCCGTGCTGGGAATGGTCGGGCGGCACGCCGGTCGCGATCTCCCCGGCAGCCTTCTCCTGGACGATCTCGGCGAGGATGGCGACGGCGATCTCCTCGTGCGACACGGCCCCGAGGTCCAGCCCGGCGGGCGCGTGCACGCGCGCGAGCGCTTCCTCCGGAATGCCTCGGTCGCGGAGGTACCCCAGCACCGACTCGGCCCGCTTCCGCGACGCGACCAGGGCCACGTAGGCGTGCTCCTGCTCCAGCGCCCGCTGCAGCGCATCCTCGTCGTAGTGGCCCTGGGTCGCCACGACGACGAACGAGCGCGGCCCGGCGCCGGCCGCGGCGAGGTCGAGCGACGTGACCACACGGTCGACCGATGGGTGCGAGTCCGGCGCCCCTCCGTCGTCGACCACCACGGTCTCCCACCCGAGGGCCGTCGCCAGGCCGGCGAGGGTGTCCACGGCGGGTGAGCGGCCCACGACGACCAGATGCGGCTTCGGCAGGACGGGTTCCACGTAGACCTCCAGCGCCCCCTCGCTCTGGCAGGCGATGGGGACGCGAACCACGCCCTGCCGCTCGTGCTCCGCCAGCTCCTCCGGCGTCCCGAGGAACAGCAGCCGCGGTGTCCCTTCGGAGATCGCGGTCCGGGCCTCGCGAACGACCGTCGGCTCGGCGCAGGCACCACCCAGCCACCCCCGGACGGTGCCGTCCGACCGGATCACGGCGGTCGACCCCTCCTTCCCCGACGACGGCGCCCGCCGCCACACGACGGTGGCAAAGGCGAACGGCTCCCCGCGGTCGGCCAGCTCGCGAGCCAACTCCAGGATCTGTCTATTCATCTTTTCTCCATCGTCAGCGACCTGCTCTCCGAGCAGCTCGCTTCCGCCGGGGGTCCGCAGCTGCCTCCGCTTCGCTCCGTTGCTGCTACCCCCCGGACCCCCCCTTCGCGGCCTGGATGGCCTCCCACACCTTGGCCGAGGTCACCGGCATGTCGAGGTTGCGCACGCCGAGGTGCCACAGGGCGTCGATCACCGCGTTCACGAAGGCGGCCGGCGACCCGACCGTGGCCGACTCGCCGACGCCCTTCGCGCCGAGGGGGTGGTGGGGCGACGGCGTCACGGTCTCGCCCAGCTCGAACCGCGGGGTCTCCCACGCCGTCGGCAGCAGGTAGTCCATGAAGTTCGAGCCGATGCAGTTGCCGTCGTCGTCGAACGTGATGAGCTCCATGGCGGCCATCCCGAACCCCTCGGTCAGCCCGCCGTGGATCTGCCCCTCCACGATCATCGGGTTGATGCGAACGCCACAGTCGTCGACCGCCACCATCCGCTTCACCTTCCACTCGCCGGTGTCGGCGTCGACCTCGACCACCACGACGTACGTGCCGAACGGGAACGTCAGGTTCGGCGGGTCGTAGTAGTACACGCCCTCCAACCCCGCCTCCATGCCGTCCGGGAAGTTCGTGTACGCGGCGAACGCGACGTCCTGGATGGTCTTTGCCTGGTCGGGCGCGCCCTTCACGTGGAAGGAGTCCGCCTCCCACTCCAGGTCGTCCTCGCTGACCTCCAGCAGGTGCGCGGCGATCTTGCGGGCCTTCTCCCGGACGCGCCGGGCGACCATCGCTGTGGCCGCGCCGCTGACCGGCGTCGAACGCGACGCGTACGTGCCGAGGCCGTACGGCGTGTTGTCCGTGTCGCCGTGCATGACCTTGACGTCCTCGGGCTGGATCCCCAGCTCCTGGGCCACGATCTGGGCGAACGTCGTCTCGTGGCCCTGGCCCTGGGTCTGGACGCTCAGCTTCAGGATGGCCTTCCCGGTCGGGTGGACCCGCAGCTCGGCGCCGTCGTTCATCTTCAGCCCCAGGATGTCGTAGTCCTTGTGCGGCCCCGCGCCCACGATCTCCGTGAACGACGCCAGGCCGGCCCCGAGCAGCCGCCCCTCTTCGCGGGCCTTCGCCTGCTCCGCCCGGAAATCGGCGTAGCCGGCCTTCTCGAGCGCAAGGTCCATCGCCGCGTGATAGTCGCCGGAGTCGTACTCCAACCCGGTCGCCGACTTGTAGGGGAACGCGTCCTTCGGGATGAAGTTCTTCTTCCGGAGGTCGGCCGGATCGACCCCGAGCTCGTACGCCGCGTTCTGGACGAGCCGCTCGATCATGTACGAGGCCTCGGTGACCCGGAACGAGCACCGGTAGGCGACGCCGCCGGGGGCCTTGTTGGTGTAGTAGCCGTCGGCCGCGACGTGCGCCGCCGGCAGGTCGTACGAGCCCGTCACGACGTGGAACAGCCCGACCTTGAACTTCGACGGCTGGGCGTCGGCGTGGAACGCGCCTTCGTCGGCCTTCAGCGACACGCGGAGGCCCTTCATCGTGCCATCGGACGCGAGCGCCATCTCGCCGTGCATGTAAAAGTCCCGTGCGAACCCGGTCGAGATGAGGTTCTCCGTACGGTCCTCGATCCACTTCACCGGCCGGCCCAGCAGCAGCGAGGCCGCCGTTGCCACCACATAGCCCGGGTACACCGGCACCTTGTTGCCGAAGCCGCCGCCGATGTCCGGCGAGAGGATCCGGATGTTCTCCTCTGGAAGGCCCGTCACCAGCGCGAACACGGTCCGGATGGCGTGCGGCGCCTGTGAGGTCATCCAGATGGTCGCCTGTCCCGTGCCCATGTTCACGTCGGCGACGCAACCGCAGGTCTCGAGCGGCGCGGGGTGCGACCGCGGGTAGTGCGTGTCGAGCTGCACCACGACGTCGGCTCCCGCGAACGCCTGGTCGGTCGCGTCCCTGTCGCCGGACTCCCAGTGGTAGATGTGGTTGGAGTCCTGGCCCTCCTTGTCGGTGCGGATGACCGGCGCGTCCGAGGCCGCGGCCTTCTCCGGGTTGGTCACCGCGCCGAGCGGCTCGTACTCGACGTCGATGAGCTCCAGCGCGTCCTTCGCAATGTAGGCGGTCTCCGCGATGACCGCGGCGACCTCTTGGCCCTGGAACCGGACCTTGTCGGTGGCCAGCACGGCTTGGGTGTCGCCCGACATCGTGGGCATCCACGCCAGCTTGTGCTGGGCCATCAGCTCTCCGGTCACGACCACGACCACGCCGGGGACCTCCGACGCCCGCGAGGTGTCGACGGACTTGATCTCGGCGTGCGCGAACGGGCTCCGTAGGATGGCCATGTGGAGCATCCGGGGCAGCACCACGTCATCGATGTAGTTGCCCTGCCCCCGGATGAACCGGTCGTCCTCCTTCCGCTTGACGCTGTGTCCGATCCCTCGGATCTCGGTCGCCATCTCGATACCCCCTAGCCCGTCGCGACGGGCTCGGCCGCCGGGTCTTCCTCGGGGGCGGCGGCTCCCGCGTTCTTCTCCGCCGCCCACTGGATGGCCTTCACGATGTTCATGTAGCCGGTGCAGCGGCAGATGTTGCCGCTGATGGCCCACCGGATGTCGTCCACCGACGGGCTCGGGTTCTCGGCCAGCAGGTGCTTTGCCACGAGCATCATCCCCGGCGTGCAGAACCCGCACTGCAGGCCGTGCTCCTCCTTGAACCCCTCCTGGATCGGGTCGAGCCCGCCGGAGCCGATCATGCCCTCGACGGTCGTGACCTCCCGGCCGTCGGCCTGCACGCCGAACACCGTGCAGGACTTCACCGGGGTGCCGTCGAGCAGCACCGTGCACGCTCCACAGGAGGTCGTGTCACAACCCAGGTGCGTCCCGGTCAGGCCGAAGCTCTCGCGGACGAGGTGCGCCAGCAGCAACCGTGGCTCGACGTCGGCCGAGCGCTGCGTTCCGTTGACGTTGACGGTGATCTCCATGTGCGCTCAACCCCCCTGTCGGGCTGACTCGAGGGCCCGGGCCAGTCCGCGACGGACGTAGACCTCGACGACGTGTCGCTTGTACTCGGCCGATCCCCGGACGTCGGAGACCGGGTCGGAGGCCGCGGCCGCCAGCCGGCCGGCCTCCGCGAACGCCTCCTCGGTGGGTTCCGCGCCGGTCAGGCTGCTCTCGGCGTCCGTTGCCTCGATGTTCTTCGAGCCGACCGCGGTGAGCGCGATGCCGGCACGGCCGACGGTGCCGTTCGAGAGCACCAGGCTCACGGCCACGGCCACCGTGGCGAAGTCGCCGACCTTGCGCTCCATCTTCAGGTAGGCGCCGCCGCTGCGTGGCTCCGGTTGCGGCACGCGAACCTCGGTGAGGATCTCGTCGGGTTCGAGCGCCGTCGTGAACGTGTCCTGGAGGAACTCCCCGATCGGGAGCTCCCGCTCGCCGTTGGAGCTCTTCACGACGACGGTGGCGCCCTGGGCGAGCATCACCGAGCCCCAGTCGCCGGCCGGGTCGGCGTGGGCCAGGGATCCTCCGATCGTTCCCAGGTTCCGCACCAGCGGGTCGGAGATCATCGGCGCGGCCTGCGCCATCACCGGGTACCGAGACTTCACCAGGTCGGACGCGGCCAGCGTGGCATGCCGGGTCATGGCCCCGATCCGCAGCTGTCCCTCGGCCTCCTCCAGCCCGTCGAGCCCGGGCACCCGGTTGATGTCGATCAGGTGCTCCGGCGCCGCGAACCGGAGCTTCATCAGCGGGATGAGGCTCTGCCCTCCCGCCAGGACCTTCCCGTCGTCGGCGTGCGCGGAGAGCAGCGACAGCGCCTCATCGAGCGACGAAGGACGGTGATACTCGAACGCAGCGGGAACCATGATCAGACCCCCTTGACTGCGGAGACATGGTTGGCCGGGGAGCCAGCTGAACACAGGCCCGCCGGACGCACGGGATTACGGGCGGACCCGCGCTTCGGACTGCAGGAATTCGGCGCGCGCCTCAGGTGCGATCCCCCGGCTCGTGACCGCCGCGACGCGGCGGCTCGCGGGGATTCTCCCGCCCATTCGGTTGACCAGTCAACTTCCGGCCTTGGGGTGGCATCATGATGCCTGGCCGGTACACTTCATGATGTGAGCAAGCGAACGACGCTGACGATCGAGGACGACGTCATGTCTCGCCTCAACCAAGAGGCGAGACGAACGGGGAAGCCTCTCAAGACGGTGGTGAACGAGGCTCTGCGGCGAGGTCTCGAACGCGCGGCAGGGCCGCAGGAGCCGTACCGGGTCGCCGCGCGGCGCATGGGCTTGCGCCCCGGGCTCGAGCTGGACGATGTCAACGGCCTGCTCGAGCGGATCGAGGGCCCGGAGCACCGATGATCCTCGTCGACGCCAATCTGCTGTTGTACGCACACGACGCGGAAAGCCCCCGCTACGCTCGGGCCCGGGACTGGCTCGAGGACGTGATGAACGGCGACGAGGACGTGGGACTGGCGCTGGTGACGCTCATGGCGTTCCTGCGGATCGGGACCAATCCGTCGGTGTTCCCCAACCCGTTCACGCCCGAGGAGGCGATCTCCATCGTCACGACCTGGCTGGCGCTGCCGAGCGTCCGGGTGGCCCACCCAACCGAGTTCCACTGGTCGACGATGGTCGAGCTCTGTCGGGCGGGCCAAGCTCGAGGTCCGCTCCTGATGGACGCGCATCTGGCGGCCCTGGCGTTGGAGCACGGGGCGACCCTCTGCACGACCGACCGGGACTTCGCGAGATTCCCCAGGCTGCGGGTCGTCGACCCGCTGTCCTCGTAGCCGATTTTCCCTATTGCCGCGCCGGGAATACGATCTGGCTTTCCCATCGGGTGAGGGAAAGGAGACGCCGTTGACACGCGTGGATGTCACGGTGAACGGGGCCGCTCGGGAGGCCGACGTCGAGCCCCGCACGTTGCTCGTGTACTTCCTTCGCGACCACCTCGGGCTCACCGGGACCAACGTCGGGTGCGACACTTCATCGTGCGGGTCCTGCACGGTGCTGCTCGACGGCGAGTCGGTGAAGTCCTGCACCCTGCTCGCCGTGCAGGTCGAGGGGCGGGAGATCACGACCATCGAGGGGATGGCCTCGGACGGTGAGCTGCATCCCCTGCAGGAGGCGTTCCACCGGCACCACGGCCTGCAGTGCGGGTACTGCACGCCCGGCATGATCATGGCCGCCGCGGGGCTCATCGCGGAGGCGGACGGTCCGCTCGACGAGCACGCGGTCCGTGAGGGCCTCGAGGGCAACCTGTGCCGGTGCACCGGCTACCAGAACATCGTGACGGCGGTGCTGGCCGCCCAGGAGCAGATGTCCGGCGCGCCCGCCGGCGCGACTCCATAACCGAGGAGGACCCAATGGCGAAGGTCGTCGGAACCGAGGTCCTCCGCAAGGAAGACCCCGAGCTCATCACCGGGCAGGCCAGGTACGTGGACGACCTGGTGGTGCCCGGCATGCTGTGGATGCACGTCGTCCGGAGCCCGCTCGCCCACGCCAGGATCAACTCGGTCGACCTGTCGCGGGCCAAGGACATGCCCGGCGTCGTCGCCGCGTTCTCCGGCACGGACCTGGCCGACGACTGGGCGGGGCCGCTGCTCATGGCCTGGCCGGTCACCGAGGACATCAACAACCCTCCGCACTGGCCGCTGGCCAAGGACAAGGCCCGGTTCCAGGGCGACGGGGTGGCGGTCGTCATCGCGGAGACCCGGGCCCAGGCCGCCGACGCGGCAGAGGACGTCGACGTCGACTACGAGCCGCTCGACCCCGTGATCGACATGGAGGCCGCCCTCGCCGACGGCGCGCCGATCGTCCACGAGGAATTCGGCACGAACCGCTGCTACACGTGGGCCCACACGAACGGCGACGTCGACAAGGTCTTCTCGGAGGCTCCCGTCGTGGTCAAGGAGCGCTACGTCCTCCAGCGGCAGGTGCCGAACGCCATCGAGCCACGCGGGGTGCTGTGCCAGCCCAACCCGGCGATGGGGGACTTCACGCTCTACTCCGCGACGCAGATCCCTCACATCGTGAAGGTGGCGATGACCCTCGGCACCGGGATCCCGGAATCGAAGATCCGGGTCATCGCGCCGCGGGTCGGTGGCGGGTTCGGGTCGAAGCTGCAGGTGTACGCCGAGGAGATGCTGGCGCTGGCACTGGCCAAGCGGCTCGGGCGGCCCGTCAAGTGGACCGAGACCCGCTCGGAGAACTTCCTGGCCACCCACCACGGCCGCGACCAGATCCAGGAGATGGAGCTGGCCGCCGATGAGGACGGGAAGATCCGCGGGTTCCGAGCGAAGGTCAAGGCGAACATGGGGGCGTACCTCATGATCGTCACACCCGGGGTGCCCTTGCTCGGTGCCTGGCTGTACTGCGGCGCCTACGGCGGCGAGGCCTATGGCATCGAGTTCACCGGCGTGTTCACGAGCACGGTTCCCACCGATGCCTATCGCGGGGCCGGCCGGCCGGAGGCCACGTACGCCATCGAACGGACCATGGACGCGCTGGCCAAGCGGGTCGGGAAGGACCCCGTCGAGATCCGCCGGATGAACTTCATCCCGGCGTTCACCGAGCCCACCCCCATGCCGAGCGGGCTCACGCTGGACTCTGGCAACTACGAGTCCACCCTCGAAACCGCGCTCGAGATGGCCGGGTACGAGCAGCTCCGGAAGGAGCAGCAGTCTCGGCGCGACAGCGGGGACTCGAAGCTGCTGGGGATCGGGTTGTCGACGTACCTGGAGATGTGCGGCCTGGCGCCGTCGCGGCTCCTGTCGGCGCTGCGATACGCGGCCGGGGGCTGGGACGCCGCGCAGGTCCGGGTGCTGCCGACCGGGAAGGTGACCCTGGTCATCGGCACCTCGCCGCACGGCCAGGGCCACGTGACCACGTTCTCCCAGATCGCGGCGGACGACCTGGGGATCCCGGTCGAGGACATCGAGGTCGTGCATAGCGACACCGAGCTGGCCCCCCTGGGGATGGACACCTACGGCAGCCGATCGCTCGCTGTCGGCGGGATCGCGGTCCACCGGGCCGCGCAGAAGGTGGTCGAGAAGGCCCGGAAGATCGCCGCGCACGAGCTGGAGGTGTCCGAGGACGACCTCGACTACGAGGCCGGGTCGTTCAGCGTGAAGGGCGCACCGGACAAGGCCGTGACCATACCCGCGCTGGCGTTCTCGGCGTGGACGGCGCACAACCTGCCCGACGGGCTCGAGCCGAACCTCGACGCGACGGCCGTGTACGACCCCGAGAACTTCGTGTGGCCGTACGGGGCGCACATCTGTGCGGTCGAGGTCGACACGGAGACGGGGCAGGTGGACGTCCTGAAGTACGTCGCGGTGGACGACGTCGGGACCCTGGTCAACCCCCAGATCGTGGACGGGCAGGTCGTGGGCGGCGTAATTCAGGGCATCGCCGAGGCGCTGTACGAGGAGGCCGTATACGACGACAACGGCACGCTGATGACCTCGTCCCTGTCGAACTACTGCGTGCCGGCGGCGTCCGACTTGCCGCCGGTCCAGATCGGCCGCCACGAGACGCCTTCCACCACGAACGAGCTGGGGGTGAAGGGGGTCGGCGAGACGGGCACCATCGCCTCGCCCGCGGCGGTGATCAATGCTGTGAACGACGCGCTGTCGTATCTCGGCGACATCGACGTGGGGAGGCCGGCCACGCCGGAACGGGTGTGGCGGGCCATCCACGGTCGGGGCGAGGCCAGGCCGGAGGCCACCGGTGGACCGGGCGCCGGGGCCGGCACCGGGACCGCCGAACGAGCCACATCCGACGGAGGGGAGGCCCGATGATCCCCGCGAAGTTCGACTACGAGCGCGCCGACTCCGTCGACGCGGCGGTCTCGCTGCTCCAGCAGCACGGCGAGGACGCGAAGGTCCTGGCCGGCGGGCACTCCCTGCTCCCGCTGATGCGGCTCCGCCTGGCCGCCCCCTCGGTGGTGGTGGACATCGGACGCATCGGCGAGCTGTCCTACGTCCGCGAGGACGGCGACCGGATCGCCGTCGGCGCGCTGACCCGGCACCACGACGTGGCCAACGACCCGCTGCTCGCCGAGCACTGTCCGATCGTGTCGTACACGGCCGGGCTGATCGGCGACCCTCAGGTCCGGCACATGGGGACCATCGGCGGTTCCGTGGCCCACGGCGACCCGGCGTCGGACATGCCGACGGTGCTCCTGGCGCTCGACGCCGAGTTCACGGCGAGGGGGCCGAACGGCGAGCGGACCATTCCGGCCGCGGAGTTCTTCAGCGGCCTGTTCGAGACCGCGCTGAATCCCGACGAGGTGCTCACCGAGATCCGGGTCCCGAGGACCGCCGGGAGCGGCTGGTCGTACCAGAAGTTCCAGCGGCGATCCCAGGACTGGGCCATCGTCGGCGTCGCGGCCGTGCTGTCGAGGTCGAACGGCGGGTTCGGCAGCGCGTCGATCGCCTTCACGAACATGGCCGAGTCCCCGATCCGGGCGGCCGCGGTGGAGGGAGCCCTGACGTCGTCGGGCGACGTCGCCGCGGCGGCGTCGCAGGCCGGCGAGGGAACCAACCCGCCGTCGGACACCTTCGCCAGCGCCGAGTACCGCCGCGCGCTCGCGGAGGTGCTGGTCCGCCGAGCGATCGAGGAGGCGTCGTCCCGGTAGCGCGCTGTTCGACGGGCGCGGCTCGGTCGTAGGCTGGCCCGCGTGAGCTCGCCGTTCGGGTCGGTCGAGGAGGTGGCCGAGGCCCTCCGGGCCGGCTCGTACCTGCCCGATCGGGGCCTGGCCACCGCCATCCACCTGGCGCTGGCGCTCGACAAGCCGCTGCTGCTGGAGGGCGAGGCGGGCGTCGGGAAGACCGAGGTGGGCAAGGTGCTGTCCTCGGTGCTGGGCCGCCGGCTGATCCGGCTGCAGTGCTACGAGGGCATCGACGCCGGTCAGGCCCTGTACGAGTGGAACTACTCCCGCCAGCTGCTCGCGGTCCGGGCGCTGCGTGAGGAGGAGGCGAGCGAGGCGCTGGTCCACGACGTGTTCGGTCCGGAGTTCCTGGTGGAGCGGCCGCTGCTCGCCGCCATCCGCGCCGGGGACCGGGCCGTGCTGCTGGTCGACGAGCTGGACCGGGCCGACGACGAGTTCGAGGCGTTCCTGCTCGAGGTGCTATCGGAGTTCGCGGTCACGATCCCGGAGATCGGACGGATCGCCGCCGAGCGGCCCCCCGCGGTGGTCATCACGTCGAACCGGACCCGCGAGCTGCACGACGCCCTGAAGCGGCGGTGCCTGTACCACTGGATCGACCACCCGGCCATCGACCGGGAGGTCGCGATCGTCCGGCTCCGGGCCCCGGAGGCCACCGAGGCGCTGGCCCGCCAGGTGTCGGAGGCAGTGGCCAGGATCCGGGGCATGGCAGTGGCCAAGCCCCCCGGCGTCGCGGAGACGATCGACTGGGCACAGGCCGTGGCGTTCGTCGGCGACGGGGAGCTGACGGTCGAGTCCGCGGAGGACACGCTGGGGCTGGTGCTCAAGGACCACGAGGACCAGGAGCTGGTCCGTCCGGTCCTCGGCCGGGTGGTGGCCGGCGACGCCTGAGCCCACCCGAGACCCCGTGGCCCCGCTGGTCGGGTTCGGCCGGTACCTCCGGCGGCTGGGGCTGCCCGTGGGGCCGGGCCGGGTGCTGTCGTTCGTCCGGGCCGTGGGGACGCTGGTCCCGGCGGACCGCGCCGACGTGTACTGGGCCGGCCGGGCCACCCTGATCTCCCGACACGACCAGATCGCGGACTACGACGCCGCGTTCGAGGACTGGTTCCGGGAGGCCGGCGGGCCGGCGATGGCGGCTGTGGAACCGTTACGCGACACTCGGGCGCAGCCCGACGACGGCCGGATCGACCGCGAAACGATGGAGGACCTCCAGGCGGCGGCGACGACGGCCTCGGCCCGGTGGCGGCCCCTGGGCGAGGGCGACGAGGCCGGGGACGAGGAGGCGGCCATCGGCATCGTGGCGAGCGACGTGGCGGTGGTCCGGGAGAAGTCGTTCGAGCACCTCACCGAGGACGAGCAGCGCACTGCGGCGGCGCTCATCCGCCGGCTCCGGCTGCGCGCCCCCCGGCGGTCCTCCCGGCGGACCCGCCCCGCGTCGAAGGGCCCCCGGTTCGACCTGCGGCAGACCCTGCGCCGGTCGCTTCGCACCGAGGGCGAACCGATGCGCCGGGCCTGGCGGGCGCCGCGCACCCGCCGGCGTCCGATCGTCCTGATCCTCGACGTCAGCGGCTCGATGGCCCCGTACTCGCGCGCGCTGCTGTTGTTCGCGCACGCGGCCACGGCGAGCGGCGCGCGCGTCGAGGCGTTCGTGTTCGGCACCGATCTCTCGCGGGTGACGCCGCATCTCCGGACCAGGGACCCCGAGGCCGCGCTCGAGCGGATCGGGCAGACCGTCCGGGACTGGGAGGGTGGGACCCGGATCGGCGAATCACTGCGGGCGCTGCTCGACGTGTGGAGCCAGCGCTCGGCCCTCCGGGGCGCGACGGTGGTGGTCTGCTCCGACGGCCTAGAGCGCGGCGACCCGGCGCTGCTCGCCCAGCAGATCGAACGCCTCCACCGGCTGGCCCACCGGCTGATCTGGGTGAACCCCCTGAAGGGGAGCCCGCGTTACGAGCCGCTGGCCCGGGGGATCGCGGCCGCGCTCCCGTTCGTGGACGAGTTCGTCGCCGGCCACAACCTCCAGAGCCTGGAGACGCTCGGCGAGCTGCTCACGCGGTAGCGGTGGGCGGCTGCTTCGACCGGACCTCCACCGCGCCCTCGTGCACCCGCGCGTCGTAGACGACCTGGGCCCTGGTGGCCGGACCGCGGATCACCCTGCCATCGCTCAGCCAGAACGTGCTGCCATGAAGCGGGCAGATCACGGTGGGCTGCGCGGTCCGGGCGTTCACCCGGCCCCTGTGCAGGGGGCCGCCCACGTGCGTGCACCGGTCGTTCATCGCGTAGATGCGGCCGCCGGTCCGGAACAGGAACAGCTCGGTCCCCTCCACGGTCACGCGGATGGCCTTCTCCACGGGCAGCTCGGCGTCGGCAACGGCCGGCGTCCAGTCCGCGAAGTTCCCCATCCGGGCTTCAGGTCCGGCGGCACCGCCAGACGGTGATGCGCCACAGCAGCCGGCTGCCGCGCCGGCGGAGGTTCACCAGCCCCTCCGCCACGAGCTGCGCCAGCGCCTGGGACTTCGCCAGGATCGTTGGGAGGGGGAGCTCGCGGGTCACGATCTCGTCCATGTTGTTCTGTCCGAACACACGCCGGGCCGCGGCGAGCACGCGGTTCTCGGCCTGGATCGTTCCGGTGGGGAGGTACATGACCCCCTCGCGGTCCAGGCACTCGCCCAGCGTCTCCACCATGGCCACGGGAATCTCCGAGCCGGTGGGACCCCCCGCGTAGCCGCCGGGGAACCAGTCGGACGCCGCGGCGAGACGGTCCGGGATGCCGGACACGTCACCGATGACGACCTGCGCCTTCACGTCCCGGACGGGCTCGAGCAGGTTGCCCAACCGGAACTCCGTTCGGTCGGAGAGACCGAGGCGCTCGGCGTTCCGCCGTGAGTCGGCCACTGCCTCGGGCGCCGCGTCGCACCCCACCACGCGGCCTGCGCCCTTGCGCGCCGCGACGAAGGACAGGACCCCGCTCCCGCATCCGACGTCGAGCACGGTCGCGCCGGGCGGGATCTCCATCGCCTCGGCCACGAGCCGCGACGTGGACGTGGGAGCGAAGACCGTGGGAGACAGCAACAGCCGGAAGGGTCCGGCGGCTCCCGTCCACTCGATCTCGCGCATGCCCCCGGGCGTGGGCCGCAGCAGGGACCGTTCGGGGCTGGACACCAATGTCTCCCCTCCATTGTCGCTGCGCGCTCCGGCGTAGGGGCGTTCGCCGGAGTGGTCGGGGCTGGACATCTCTGTCTCTCCTGTCCGCGACCGCCCGAGCCCGAGGGAACAGGCGACGTGCGCCTGGAGCGATCGCACCGCGAAACGACGCGGACGCGATGGTGGGTGGACCTCTGCACGAACACTAGCAGCGGAAAGGGGGGCGTGCGAGGCTCGCGCGAGCGGCGCACGGCCGTTCGGGGCCGCCCCCGCGCTCCCCCGGACCTAGTAGGCTTGTCTTCTCGAAGGCACCTTCGAGGGTTCGAGCCGAGTTTGCGACCGGTCCTCCGGCCTGCCCTCGCTCCTCACGGACCACGTGCACGGGCAACACCGGTAGAGGGGAGCTACATGACGAAGACGTCGGGCGGGGTCGAGTACGGCGCGCCGCTGTCGGGCAAGGCCCACGCGCAGGGCGCGAGGGGCCGGCTGTGTGAGGTCCCCGGATGCACCACGGTACTGTCGACCTACAACTCGGCGACGACCTGCTGGCTGCACAGCCAGCCCGCTCGCCGGCGGCCGCTCGACAGGACCTGATCGGCGAGGGAGGGTTCGATGCCAGAGACGTTCGGGAAGCGCCAGCGGCGCGACGCGAGGACCAGGAAGATCGCGGCGAAGGAAGAGCGCCGGGTCGCCCGGAGCCAGCGCCGCGAGCTGCGTGCTGCCGGCGTCGACGTGCCCCCTCCCGGCACAGACACCGACGAGCAGGAACCTCCCTGGCCCGACGAGGAAGAAGGGGAGTCGCAACGAGCGGACGAGGCTCCGTAGGCCGGGACTCCCCGCCGATCGTCCCGCCCATCCCCTCCGTGCGGTTCCACCGTTTCGAACCGACCGCCCCGCTGCGCTTCGCGGCCATCGTGGCCATGTGTGCGGCGGCGCTGGCCGCGTGCGACCGGGCAGGCGCCCAGCGGGCCGACGAGCCGACGCACGCGTTCCGGACCACGGTGCCCGAGCTGTCCACGATCCCGGCGCCCTGCGCCACGTCCTCGTCTTCGGGCGGCGTCGAGGTCCGGCTGTTCCACGCACCCGGTGGCGGCTGTGTTCGCCAGGACCAGCTGCGGGAGTTCCGGTGCACCTCCGGGGACGACCCGGTCATCGAGGCGGGCGGCCTGCGGTTCCTGGGAGGGACCTTCGCCATGCCGGTCTCCGGGGTTCCCGCCGACGCGAGGCTCCTCGGCCGAAACTCGCTCGGGGAGGTGGACATCCGGCCGGGCGGCCGCCCGACGCTCTACGTCACGTCCGCCGACGGCGTGGAGCGCTGGCTCACGCTCGTGACGCCGCCGGACGGGCTGGCCGACGCCCTGTTCCTGGGGGACTCGATCATGGTGGGCAGCCGGCGCGCCGTGGTGCGGGCGCTGCCCGGATGGGCGACGGAGTTCCGGGCCAGGGTGTCGCGGACGACCGACGAGGGGATCGACGTCGCTCGAACTCTCCCCGACGTGTCCGACCACGACGTCGTGGTCGTGGAGCTCGGGACCAACGAGTCCCTGGCGGAGGAGTTTCCGGCCCTGGTGCAGCGGATGCTGTCGATCGTGGGGTCGGCCCGGCTGGTCGTGTGGGTCACGGTCCACCGCGACATGGAGATCACGCCGGAGCTCGACGCCGACATCGAGTCCGCCATGCGCGACATCCCCAACGGCATCGTGGTCGACTGGAACGCCGCGGTCACGCTGGACGACCTGCTGGCCGACGGCGTCCACCCCACGGATGCCGGGAAGGCGCTGATGGCGCACCTGCTGGCCGGCCCCCTCCAGCGGTGGCACGACGCGGCCACCGGCCACGGCGCCGTGGCCTGCGCCCCCCGGGAATGACCGATGCTCCCGGTCCGGGCCGCATGACGGGACAGCCGACCCTGTACGACGAGGTCGGGGGGATGCCGTTCTTCGAGTCCCTCGTCGATCGGTTCTACGACGGCGTGGAATCGGACCCGGGGCTCCGAGCGGTCTACCCCGAGCCGGACCTCGCGTTCGCCCGTCGCAAGCTGGCGCTGTTCCTCGCCGAGTACTGGGGAGGACCGGCCGACTACAACGCGCTCCGGGGGCATCCCGCCCTGCGGATGCGCCACGCGGGGTTCGCGATCGGTCCCGCGGAGCGCGATCGGTGGCTTCACCACATGCGGTCGGCGATCGAGTGGCTCGCTCCGCCGCCCCACGTGGCCGACGCGCTGGCGCGCTACTTCGACCTGGGGGCCGAGGCCATGCGCAACCGGGACTGACCCCAGCCCGGTCGCCCGGCCCGTCAGGTCCGCGGTTCCCTCAGGTCGTCGCCCTGGTGGCCTTCCAGGTGCCGGCGTCCGAGCCGCAGGACTCCCCGGTGGTGTAGGCACCGGACATGCGGTCGCCGTGCACCTTCCCGGTGAAGGCGATCGAGACGCCCCCGGCCTTGATGGCGCCGAACGTGATCTGGTTGCCGCTCGCCGCGCCGTCCACGCTTCCGTGGGAGAAGCAGCCGTTGTGGACGGTGATCGTCCCCTTCAGCTGTTGGCCGTTCACCGTGAAGGCCATCTGGAACCCGCCCGAGGCGGGAATCGAGCTGCTCCTCCATGTGCCGTTCCACGTCCCGGCGAGCCCTCCCCCGGCGGACGTGCTCTCGCTGGGGCTGGAAGACGCCGGCGTCGGGGAGGGCGTGGGCGAGGCCTCGGGCGATGGTGACGGGCCGGGACTCGCGGAGGCCGCGCTCGATGCGGCGTTCCCGCTGCGGCTCGCTGCCGGCGACGTGGCCGCGGCCGCGGGTGACTTCGAGCCGCCCGCCTTCACCAGGGCGAACGCGCCGCCCGCGGCGGCCACCGCGATGGTGCCGATGACCGCGATCCGAAGCGGCATATTGGCCCGTCCGGGCGCCCGGGCCACGCGTCCGAGGGTTCGACCCCCGCCGGAGCCGGGCCCGCCTGGAGCGGTCGGCCCGGCTGTCGGCGCCCCGCCCGGCGCCGTGGGCCCCCCCTGGGCCGGGGCGCCGGGAACGGTCGGGCCCGCGCCGGCGGTGGATCCGGGAACGGTCGGGCCCGCGCTGCCGCCGCCCGCGGGCGCCGTGGGTCCTGCCCCTCCGGCCGCGGTCGGTCCGCCGCCCCCCGGCGCGGTCGGTCCGGCCCCGCCGCCGGGAGCCGCGCCCGCGCCTCCCGTCGCCGCGCCTGTCGCTCCACCCGCGGCGCCACCCGCGGCTCCGCCGGCTACCGCCGACCGGTCGTCGTCGGATTCCGGCTTCTCGTCGGAGCGGTCGAGGCCGGGCGGCGCCGGGGGAGCCGGGGGTGGGGCGGGCGGGGGAGGAGGTGGCGGAACGGCTCCGGGCGGGGGCGCCCCGGGCATCGGAGGCGGCGGCGCGGCGCCCTCGGCCTCGTCCGGCTCGGACGGTCCATTCCGCTCGCCCATCGGTCCCCCCTGGTCGGTGTCGTCGCCGTCCGGGGCGGGCGGCGTTCTCAGCAGGGTACGTCAGCGGGACAAGAGTGGACGAGCGCCACCGTGGCGGCGGGTCGCCGGGTTCAGAAGGGCTTCGTGACCATCAGCACGATCACGGTCGCCACCATGGCCAATTCGTAGGCCCTGGCGAAGGCGACCCGGCCGTCGCGGAACGCCGCCGCCAGCTCGGGCGTGACCTCGCCGCGAGCCTTCGCGTGTTGGAAGGCCGCCTCGAACCGCTTGCCCCTCGGGACGAAGATCAGGGGGACGAGCGGGATCGACGACAGGAACACGATCAGCGACACCCCCAGCCACCAGCCGTGGGGCGCGAACAGCGAGCGGCCCTGGGCCCACATCGTCAGGAGGCCCGCGACGAGCACCGCCGCCGAGCCGGGGATCACCAGGAACCGGTCGAACCGGCCGGCGACCGCCAGCAGCTCCTCCATCGCGTCGATCCGGGTCGCCCGCCGGGCGCCGGCCAGGGTGATCCCCCGACCGACCAGTCCCGCCACGAACCCGAAGCCGATCAGGACGTGCACCGCCTCGATGACCTGGCTCCAGGACACGGTTCCTCCTCCGGCTCCTCCTCAGCGAAGCCCGCGTCTGGCCCCGCGGTCCCGCCGTGCGCCCAACGCGCGCCCCAGCCGGCCGCGCCGTGCGCCCAGCGCGAGCTCCAGCCGCCCGCCCGGACGCACCTCCGACTCCTCCCCGTCGACGGCGATACGGATCGGCGCCTCTCCGCCGGGCAGGACGTGGATGGCCAGATGGTCGGGGGTGAGGTCCACCCGGACCCGCTCGCCCCGGAACTGCACCGTGAACTGCATCCGGGAGAGCGCCTCGGGAGGCGCCGGCCGGATCGACAGGAGGTCGGATCGCACCTCGACGCCGGCATAGCCCCGCTGTACCAGGTCGACGCTCCCGGCCATCGCGCCGAGGTGCACCCCCTCCGAGGTGGTCCCGCCCTGCACGTCGGCGATGTCGCTCTCCAGCGACTGGGTGAACAGGTCCCAGGACCGGGGCCGGTCGAACCGGGCCAGCACCCACGCGTGGACGACGCGGCTGAGCGTCGAGCCGTGCGAGGTCCGGCGCATGTAGTAGTCGATGTTCCGGGGGAGGTCCTCGGGCGGGTCGAAGCGGTAGCCGAGCCGGTCGAACAGCGCCGCGATGTCCTCCGCCGGCAGCAGGTAGAAGAGCATGAGCACGTCCGCCTGCTTCGAGACCTGGTACCGGTTCGTGGTGTCGCCCTCGGCCTCCAGGATCCGGTCCAGCCGCTGGATGTCGCCGTACCGCTCGACGTACGTGACCCAGTCGAACTCCTCCAGGTCCCCGTACCCCCGGAACTGGCTGATAATCCCGTCGGCGTGGAACGGCACGGCCAGCCGCCGGCTGATCTCGCCCCACAGCGCCAGCTCCTCGGGCGTCAGCGCCATGGCCTCCTCCAGCTCCCGCCGGTGGTACGGCGCCATGCCCTCCAGCAGCTCGAGGGTCCTGGTGATGGTCCACGCCACCATGACGTTGGTGTAGGCGTTGTCGTCCAGCCCCGCATGGTCGGAGTCCGGGTAGGCGTCGTGGTACTCGTCCGGCCCCATGACGCCGCGGATGTGGAACCGGTCGCCGTCCTCGTCGAGCTCGGCCACGCTCGCCCAGTACCGGGAGAGCTCGAGCAGGATCGGCGCGCCGCGGTACCGGAGGAACTGGACGTCCCCCGTCACCTGGAAGTGGTGCCACGCGTTGAAGGCGACGGCGATGTTGATGTGCTTCTGCAGCCGCGAGTTGTCGGGCAGCCACCGGCCGGAGTTCGGGTTCAGGTGGAGCGACTGGGTCTCCTCCCGGCCGCTGCTCCCGCTCTGCCAGGGGAAGGTCGCTCCCCGGCGCCCCTCCCGGGCGGCCGCACGCCGGGCCTCGTCGAGGCGGCGGTACCGGTACTCCAGCAGCGACCGGGTGAGCGCCGGGATCCGCAGAGACAGGAACGGCAGGATGAACAGCTCGTCCCAGAAGATGTGGCCCCGGTAGGCCTCGCCGTGGAGCCCGCGCGCGGGGACGCCGACGTCGAGTCCCACGGTCGCGGGGGAGACGGTCTGCAGGACATGGGAGACGTGCAGCCGGAGCACCAGCTGCGCCCGGTCCGCGCCGTCGAGCTCGATGTCGAACAGCCGCCACAGGTGCTCCCAGGCCAGCTCGTGCCGGGACAGGAGCTCCTCGAACGAACCCGCCCGCTCGACGGCCAGGCGGGCGGCCTCCCGCGGCTCCGAGATCGCCGGGTCCCGTGAGGTGAACAGGCCGACGATCTTCTCCACGGTGAGCGGTTCGCCCTCGGCGACGTCGGCTTCCACCACGTGCGCCGCGGCCGCGGGTGATCGCTCCACCGACCGTGCGCCCTCCACCGGCTCGCCGCCGCGGCGGACGCGGGTCCGGGCGGCGACGGCGACCTCGATCCCGGACTGCCGGGTCCGCACGTGGACCAGCACCGACTCCGCCCCGGTCTCCTCGGCGCCCACGGGGACCAGGTGATCTCCCCGGAGGTCGCGGTACCTCCGGACTCCGGCGTTCTCGACCTCGCCGTCCACTCCCGAGCGCACGGCGATGCGTCCCGACCAGTTCTGCGGCGTGATGACCGTGAAGAGCCCGGCCAGGTGCGCCTGCTCCATGTGCGCGAAGCGCCGCTGCTCGACGACGGTCTCCCGCCCGTCGCCGTCTCGCACGAGCAACCGGCGGGAGAGCAGGCCACGTCGCAGGTCGAGCTCCTGGCGATGCTCGACGATCTCCGGCGAGGCGTCTCGCCCGAACCACGGGCCGTCCTCGATCCGGAAGGAAAGGGGGAGCCAGTTCGGCAGGTTGACGATGTCCTCGTTCTCCACCTGGCGGCCCGCGATCTCGGTCACGAGCCGGTCGTAGCACCCGGCCACGTAGGTGCCCGGGTAGTGGACGTCGTCGGCGGCGCTCTCGGGTGCGGCCCCGCGCGTGGCGAAGTACCCGTTCCCCAGCGTGCACAGCGCCTCGCGCAGCCCCTCCTCGCCGGGGTCGAACCCGTCGTACGCCAGGATCCAGCCGTTCATGGCCCGGGAGCCGGGGGTGCGTCGGGATCCCGGGGTGGGCGACCGGTCACCCGGACCTCGGCGAGGTCGGAGACGACGACGTCGGCGCCGTGTTCCAGCAGGGCGTCCGGATCTCCCGACCGTCCCACGCCGATCACCAGCGCGAACCCGCCGCGGCGCCCCGCCTCCACGCCGGCGGTCGCGTCCTCCACGACCGCCGCCTCGGCCGGGTCGACGCCGAGGCGGGCGGCGGCCTCGAGGAACAGGGCCGGATCCGGCTTGCCGGCCAGTCCCAGGCGCTCGCTGTCCACGCCGTCCACGGTCGCGTCGAACAGGTCCCGGATGCCCGCGGCGTCCAGGACCTCCCGCATGTTCCGGCTGGCGGAGACCACCGCGACGCGGACACCGCGGCCCCGCAAGTCCTTCACGAGGTCGACGGAGGACTCGAAGCGGCGGACGCCCCGGTTGCGGATCATCTCGAGGAACCGCTGGTCCTTGCGGTTCCCCAGCCCGCATACGGTCTCCCGGTCGGGCGGATCGGAGGGGTCCCCTTCGGGGAGCTCGATCCCCCGCGCCCGGAGGAAGCTCCGGACGCCGTCGTAGCGCGGCCTGCCGTCGACGTACCGGAGGTAGTCGCCGTGCTCGAACGGCTCGGTCCGCTCGCCCGAGCTCTCCGCCCGCCGGGCGAGGAACTCGTCGAACATCTCCTTCCATGCCGCCGAGTGCACGCTCGCCGTGTCGGTCATCACGCCGTCCGTGTCGAAGGCGACGCCGTGGATGGTGCCGGCGTCGATCACCGCGGTCTCCGCTTGCCTGGGCACGGTCACGGATCGTAGCCCTGCCACGACCCGGATAGCATCGAGGGCGACCTCTCCGGGGCACTCGACGACAGGAGAACGATCGAGATGACCGACACCACGACCGCCACCCGGCCCCCGCGAACCGAGCTCGGCGACGACGAGCTGCGGCTGACCGACGCGTACTGGCGCGCCGCCAACTATCTCTCGGTGGGGCAGATCTACCTGCTGGACAACCCGCTGCTCACCGAGCCGCTGCGGCCGGAGCACGTCAAGCCCCGGCTGCTCGGGCACTGGGGGACGACGCCCGGGCTGAACTTCCTCTATGCCCACATGAACCGGGCCATCCGGAACTGGGACCTGGACGCGATGTTCGTGACCGGCCCCGGCCACGGCGGCCCGGGCCTGGTGGCGAACGCCTACCTGGAGGGCACGTATACGGAGGTCTACCCGCACGTCACGCGCGACGCCGAGGGGTTGCGGCGGCTGTTCCGCCAGTTCTCTTTCCCGGGCGGGATCCCCAGCCACGTGGCGCCGGAGACGCCGGGCTCGATCCACGAGGGCGGGGAGCTCGGCTACGCGCTGGCCCACGCCTACGGCGCCGCGTTCGACAACCCCGACCTCCTCGTGTGCTGCGTGGTGGGCGACGGCGAGGCCGAGACCGGGCCGCTCGCGACCAGCTGGCACTCGAACAAGTTCCTCGACCCGGTGCGCGACGGCGCGGTGCTGCCGATCCTGCACCTGAACGGCTACAAGATCGCCAACCCCACGGTCCTCGCCCGGATCCCCGAGGCGGAGCTGCGCGACCTGATGAAGGGGTACGGGTACGCGCCGCGGTTCGTCTCCGGCGACCAGCCGGATGCGATGCACCGGGAGATGGCGGCCACGCTCGACGAGGTGGTCGACGAGATCCTCACGATCCAGCGCGAGGCACGGGATGGCTCCGCGCGGGGTGCCTCACGCCGGCCGGCCTGGCCGATGATCGTCCTGCGGACGCCGAAGGGGTGGACCGGGCCGAAGGAGGTCGACGGCCTGCCGGTGGCGGGGACGTGGCGCTCGCACCAGGTGCCCATCGACGCCGCCCGCTCGAACCCCGGGCACCTCGTGCTGCTGGAGCAGTGGATGCAGAGCTACCATCCGGAGCAGCTGTTCGACCCGAACGGCGCGCTCGTCGAGGAGCTGGCCGCCCTGCCGCCGAAGTCGTACCGGCGGATGAGCGCGAATCCGGTGACCAACGGTGGGTCCCTGCTCCGGGACCTGGCCATGCCGGACTTCCGCGACTACGCCGTCGACGTTCCCACGCCCGGGACCACGTACGCCGAGGCCACGAGGATCGCCGGCGCGTTCTTCCGCGACGTCATGCGGGGCAACGCGGACGACTTCCGGGTGTTCGGGCCCGACGAGACCGCGTCGAACCGGTTGGGCGCGTTGTTCGAGGTCACCAACCGGACCTTCGACGCCGAGATCCTCCCCACCGACGACCACCTGGCCCCCGACGGCCGGGTCATGGAGGTCCTCTCCGAGCACCTGTGCCAGGGGTGGCTGGAGGGCTACCTGCTGACCGGCCGCCACGGGGTGTTCAACTGCTACGAGGCCTTCATCCACATCATCGACTCGATGTTCAACCAGCACGCGAAGTGGCTGAAGGTCACACGGGACATCCCATGGCGCCGGCCGATCGCCTCGCTCAACTACCTGCTGTCGTCGCACGTGTGGCGGCAGGACCACAACGGGTTCTCCCACCAGGACCCCGGCTTCATCGACCACGTCATGAACAAGAAGGCCGAGATCATCCGGGTGTACCTGCCGCCCGACGCGAACTGCGTGCTGTCCGTGATGGACCACTGCCTGCGGAGCAAGCACTACGTCAACGTCGTGGTCGCGGGGAAGCAGCCCACGCTCAACTGGCTGACCATGGACCAGGCGATCCTGCACTGCACGCGCGGGGCCGGCATCTGGGAGTTCGCCAGCAACGACGGCCACGAGGAGCCCGACGTGGTGATGGCCTGCTCCGGCGACATCCCCACGCTGGAGACGCTGGCGGCCGTGAGCATCCTCCGCCAGGAGCTTCCCCGGCTGAAGATCCGCGTGGTCAACGTGGTCGACCTGATGCGGCTGCAGCCGGAGAGCGAGCATCCCCACGGGATGTCGGACTCGGAGTTCGACGCGCTGTTCACGACGAGCCGTCCGGTCGTGTTCGCGTACCACGGGTACCCGTGGCTGATCCACCGCCTCACGTACCGGCGCCGCAACCACGCGAACGTCCACGTCCGGGGGTACAAGGAGGAGGGGACGACGACGACGCCGTTCGACATGGTGATGCTGAACGACCTCGACAGGTTCCACCTGGTGCAGGACGTGGTCGACCGGGTCCCCGGCCTCGCCTCGAGCGCCGGGCACGTTCGCCAGGCCATGGCTGACCGCCGCCTCGAGGCGCGCGCCTACACCAGAGAGCACGGGGAGGACGACCCGGGCGTGGCCGGGTGGACCTGGCCGCATTGATGCGGGTCCTGGTCGTCAACGCCGGGTCCAGCAGCCTGAAGCTGCGGGTGCTGGACGACCACGACGATGTGGTCGGGTCGGCGGACCTGCCGGCGCCGCGGGGCGATGCGGATCGCCACGCAACGCGGCAGGCGATCGAGGGGTTGGGCCCGGTGGACGTCGTCGGGCACCGCATCGTTCATGGCGGGACCGAGTACTCCGAGCCGGTGCTGATCGACGACAGGGTCCGCGAGCGACTGGAGTCGTTCGTCGACCTCGCGCCGCTGCACCAGCCGAAGTCGCTGGCGGCGCTCGAGGCGGTCGACGAGGTGCTCCCGGACGTGCCGGCGGTGGCCTGCTTCGACACGGCGTTCCACGCCGGCATGCCGGCGGCCGCGGCGACGTACGCCCTGCCCCGGCAGTGGCGCGAGCGATGGTCCCTGCGGCGGTTCGGGTTCCACGGGCTGTCGCACGCCTACGTGTCCCGAAGGGCGGCCGAGCTGGCCGGGCGCGACGTGGCGGACCTGCGCGTCGTGACCTGTCACCTGGGCGCGGGCGCGTCGCTGGCGGCCGTGCGCGGCGGGCGGTCGGTGGACACGACCATGGGGTTCACGCCGCTGGAGGGCCTGGCGATGGCGACGCGGTCCGGGACGGTCGACCCCGGCCTGGTCCTGTGGCTCCAGGAGCACGTCGGCATGCCCGCGGCGGAGCTGGCCGCGACGCTCGAGCACCGCTCGGGGCTCCAGGCCCTGGCCGGCACCGCGGACATGAAGGAGGTCGTCTCTCGGATGGAGTCCGGCGACGCCGACGCCACGCTGGCGTTCGACGTGTACGTGCACCGGATCCGCTCGGGCGTCGCCGCGATGGCTGCGTCGGCCGGCGGCCTGGACGTCCTCGCGTTCGCCGGCGGCGTGGGCGAGCACGCCCCGGCGGTGCGCGGGGCGGTGGCCGAGGGACTGGCGTTCCTCGGCGTGTCGGTCGACGCGGCACGGAACGGGAACGCCACGCCGGATGCGGACATCGGCGCGGCCGGCGCGCAGGTGCGGACGTTCGTCGTCGCGGCCCGGGAGGACCTCGAGATCGCCCGCCAGTCCCGAACTGTCCTCGACCGCGTGGGAGGCAGCGCGGGAGCCTGACCCACGTCCCGCGGTCCCGCAAGGGTGCCCGGGGACCCTGCGTCGGCCGGGTCGGACCTGCTCCGGTCGCGACCCGGTCAGGACTCGACGGCCGTCGCGGGAACGCTCGCTGCCAGCTTCGAGGTCCGCTCGAGCCAGGGCGCGGCCCGGAGCCGGTCGAAGATCTCGGTGGCCTCCGCGAGGCCGGATCCGGCCTCGGATACGCGGTCCTGGGTGGCGAGCCACTCCGCGTGCTCGAGAAGCGTCACCGCGAGGTCGAACGGCATCCCGATTCCCCGAAATCCCAGCACCGCCGCCATGAACCCGGGCTCGACCGACTCGTCGTCGCCTCGCTCCGCCGCCAGCCGGGCGGCGAATCTCGCGGCGTGGGCGCGGAGGTAGGGCGTGACCAGGCCGGGGCGGGCGCTCTCCACGATCCCGAGCAGCTCCTCCGCCTTCGCGGTGTCGCCCAACTCCAGAGCGGCCTCGACCGCCTGCACGAACGCCCGCTTCACCGGCTGGGACACGAGCCCGAGCCGCTCCCGGCTCGCCAGGGCCTCCTCGGCCACCGACAGCGCCGCCGTCGCGTCCCCCCGCGCCCGGAGCAGCTCCGCGCGTGACGCCCCGAATATCGCGCGGAGCTCCTCGTTGCCGGACTGCCCAAGGTCCCGGTTCGACCGGACCAGCGCGTCGGCGGAATCGAGCTCACCCCTCCGAACGTGCAGGGGCACGAGGTCCAGGAAGCCCGCGGTGGACCACGCCAGCGCCGAGATCTCCTCCATGGCCCGGGCCTCGTCGGCCGTCGCCAGGGCCTGGTCCCACCGGCCCATCGCCACCAGGCCGGAGAGGGAACCCGTGAGCCATCCGATCTCCACCGGCCGGTCCGCCTTTCGGCGGGCCAGCGCAAGGGCGTCCTTCGCCAGCTCCAGCTCCTGCTCGAACCGGTCGAGCGTCTCCCACGCCACCGCCAGGTTGTTGTAGGCCCTCGACGCGGCGGCCGGGATGTCGCGCTCCAGCGCCACCTCCAGGGCCCGCCGCAGCAGCACGGTCGACTCGTCCAGTCGCCCCGCCCGCTGCAGCCCGATCGCCCTGCTGGACAGGGCGTGGGAGTACACCTCCGGCAGTTCCATGTGCTCGGCCAGCTCGAGGGCCTCCTCGAGGAACGGGATGGCCTCCGTGTGCCTCCCCTCGATGGCCAGGAACCGGCCGAGCTGGGCGGCCACCGCCGCGCGGTCGCGGTCTGGTTCGTCCCCGGACAGCACGGCGTGCGCCTTCCGCACCCGCTCCACGGCCCGTTCCAGGTGGTCCTGTGCGAACTCGATCTCGGCGAGCCGGGCCTGGACGCGCGCGGCCGCGTGGCTCTGGCCCGATTCCTCGAACAGCGCGGTCGCCGCCTCGTAATCGGCGGCCGCCTCCTCCGTCCTGCCCCGGAGGAACGCCATCTGGCCGGCACGTTCCGTGAGCTCGGCGCGTTCCAGTGCGTTGTCCGCGATGCTGGCCGCCTGGCGGAAGTAGGTCTCCGCCTCCTCCGTGGCGGCGAGCGAGGCGGCGCGCTCGGCCGCGCGGACCAACATCCGGCGAGCCCGGCCCTGGATCTCCGCCGCATCGTCGGCCTCCGGGGCCAGCCGGTAGGCCTCCACGTAGTGGGAGGCGACGACCTCGACGATCTCCTCCTCCTCCGCGCCCCACGCCCGCTCCAGGTACGCCGCCACCCGGAGGTGCTTGTCCTTGCGGTCGCGCTTGGCCAGCGTCTCGTACGCCACGGTCCGCACCAGGTCCTGGAGGAACCCGTACTGGCCGCGCTCCGGCGAGCGGGGATCCGCCTGCACCGACAGGACCTCCTTCGCCACCAGGGCGGCCAGCAACGGCTCGAGGTCGCGCTCCGGCAGGCCGGACAGCGCGGCCAGCGACGCCCGCGTAAAGGTCTTGCCGAGCACCGAAGCGTCCTGCACCAGCTGACGCTCGCCCGGCCCCAGGCCGTCCAACCGGGCCGCGATGAGCGCCTGCAGCGTCTCGGGGACCTCCAGGTCCTCCACCTGTCCGGCCGGCCGGTACACGCTGCCCTGCTGCACCAGCAGGCCGCGGTCCAGCAGCATCCGCACGGTCTCGACCGCGTACAGGGGCACGCCCTGGGCGCGGTCCAGGATCTTCTCGGTGAGCTCTCCGGGCAGGCCCGGCACCAGGCCGGTCAGCAGCTCCTCCATGGCGGCCGGCGGAAGCGGTTCCAGGGACATCGCCGTGGCGCCGCGGGTGCGTCCGCTCGGCGCGCCGCCGACGTCGGGCCTGCCCAGCGTCATGACGAAGATCGGGAGCGCGCGCGACCACTCCATGAGGTGGTCGACGAACTCCAGCAGCGAGGGGTCCGCCCATTGCACGTCCTCGAACACCATGATCACGGGGTCGGCTTCCGAGAGCCGCTCGAAGAACAGCCGCCACCCCGCGAACAGGTCGCTCTTGTCGTGCGCGGTCCGTTCCTCCAGGCCGATGAGGTGGGCGAGCCGCGGCTCCACGAACGCCCGGTCCTCCGGGGCGGGCACGTATCGCTCGACGGCCTCGTGGAGCTTGGCCATGGCGGAGGCGCGCTCCTCTCCTTCCACGATGTCGGCCCGCCCCCGGACCATCTCGGCGAGCGCCCAGTACGTCACGCCCTCGCCGTAGGACAGGCACCGGCCCCGGTGCCACCGGAACAGCCGCTCCAGGCCGTCGAAGTACTTGAAGAACTCCCACACCAGGCGCGACTTGCCGATCCCCGCGATACCGGTCACCTGCACCAGGTGGGCCCGGCGGTCGTCGACGGAGGCGTGGAACAGGTCCTTGACCAGCTTGAGCTCGCGGTCGCGGCCGACGAACGGCGGCTCGAGCCCCTCCGACTTCATCAGCCCGCGGACGCCGGCCACGACCCGGTGGGCGCGCCACAGCTGGACCGGCTCGGCCTTGCCCTTCAGCCTGTGGACCCCGGCGTCCTCGTACACGACGGAGGCGTCGGTGGCCCGCTTGGTGGGATCGCCGACCAGCACCGTTCCCGGCTCGGCCGCCGACTGGACCCTGCTCGCCGTGTTGACCATGTCGCCGGCGACCATGCCCTCCCCGGTCGCGGCGAGGTCCACGGTGGCCTCGCCGGTCAGGACGCCCCCCCGGGCCCGGAGGCCCGGTGCGCCGACGTCCGCCCCCAGCTCGGAGACGGCATCCACCAGCTCCATCGCGGCGCGGACGCAGCGTTCGGCGTCGTCCTCCTTCGCGACCGGCGTGCCCCAGACCGCCATGACGGCGTCGCCGATGAACTTCTCCACCACCCCGCCGTACCGCTCCACGATCGTCCGGCAGATCTCGAAGTAGCGGGACAGGAGGTCCCGCACCTCCTCGGAGTCGCGGCCCTCCGACAACGTGGTGAACCCCACCAGGTCGGCGAACAGGACGGAGACGAGCCGGCGCTCGGTGGTGGCGCTGGGAGCGGGGGACGGGGGGACCGCCGCGGCGGCCGACGTCGCCGGGAGGGTGCTCCCGCACTCACCACAGAACTTCACACCGGGCGAGTTCGCGGAACCGCAGGCCGGGCAGAGCAACGCAAGCGCCGCGCCGCACTCACCGCAGAACTTGCGCCCCGCGTCGTTCTCGCTCCCGCAGTTGGAGCAGACCACCAGACCCCCCCCGATGATGGGTAGTGCTGAAAGGGTACGCCGTCGGGGGGCCCCGACTCCAGAGCTCCGGCCAACGGAGCCCCCGCGCGCGGCGTCGAGTTACGCGGCGAGGAGCCGCTGGAAGAACGACCGGTACCGCTGGAGGCAGAGACGCAGTTCCTCGGTCGAGACGTCGTCCCCGCGGTCCCAGTCGGCCTCGAGCGACGAGCGCTGCCGCGCGAAGCTCTCGGCCAGCTGCCGCATCAGATCGGCGACGAGCTGGTCCGCCTGCTCGACCGACTGGCGCGGCTGGTCGACGAACCCAACCTGGATCGACTCCCATTGCTGGAGGAACTGTCCGGTCTCCTCCGGCGGGAGCAGGGGGGTGGTGTCGGAGTCCGACATCGTGCCCGCTTGTCCCTGCGAGCCCGCGTTATCACTCGAGCCAGGGAGATCGCCGGTCCCGCCGAGCAGGTCCGCTGTGCCGCCCATGGGTTCGTGAGATTCCGGGTCGGCGGACCCTGCCTCGTCCCGAGGTGCCCCGGCCGGCACGGCCGCAGGCGGCAAGCCGCCGGACTGCACCTGTCCTTCGGTTCCCTGGTCGTCCCGCTGCTCCTCGTACCGCTCCTGCGATGCCATCAGCGTGCCTCCCCCATCTGTCCGGTGTCGTCCCCCGTCGACAGCAGGTCCTGGAACAGGGCGCGGTAGTGGACCATGGCCTGGCGGAGATCCTCCGTGCCCGCCTGGCCCTGGTCGTTCGCGAGCGAGATGGCGTGGGCGGAGCGGTAGTTCTCGACGACGTCTGGGTGGTCCACCGATACGTCGGAGGACCGCTGCTCGAAGCCGTCGACCGGGTAGCCGCGCTCCCGCATGACCTGGATGACCAGGACGTCGGCCTCGCGGACCGCATCGGCCGGGGAGTCGACGAACCGGCTCTGCGTCGCCGACCACTGCTCCGAGTACCGCTGGCGGGACGCGGGGGCGAGGGGCCGGATGTCGAGCTGCTGCCGCCGTTTCCGACGAGCATCGAGCTCGGCCTCCGCCTGCCGGCGTCCGCCGGTCGTCTGCATGGTGCGCTCGTATTCGGGTCCGAAGCTCTGCTGCAGGCTCCGCGTGCGTCGCTTGCGCATCGCCGACCAGACGACGAGCGCAACGATAGCGACGATCGCCACGATCACGATGACCCAGACCCAGGCTGCCATACGATCCCTCCTCGCGAACGGGGGGCGCCTGGCGGGCAGTCCTCTGCGTATCTACCCGGCTGCTTTCCGGGGAAACGATCCCCGGAAGTCCGCCGGGACCGAATGGCGGCCGAAGGACACAACTGTGTCGTCTCGTTCGACGGTGCCTCGCCTCTTCCGCTCGGGGCTATCCGGGTGCTACAACTCGCCCGTGGCGACGGATCTGCAAGTCGGGGAGGAACTCGGCGGCTTCCGCATCGAGTCCGTGATCGGGCGGGGAGGCATGGGCGTCGTCTATCTGGCCCGGGACCTCACGCTCGAGCGGATGGCTGCGCTCAAGGTGGTCACCCCGGAGCTCGCCGACGATCCCGAGTTCCGAGAGCGTTTCCTGCGGGAGGCACGGCTGGCTGCCTCCCTGGACCATCCCAACATCGTTCCGATCCACCACGCCGGCGAGGTGAATGGCCGCCTGTACATCGCCATGCGGTATGTGAGCTCGGACCTGCGGACCGTCATCGATGCCGACGCCCCGCTCGAGCCGGGGCGCGCCATCTCGCTCCTGGATCAGGCTGCGACTGGGCTCGACGCGGCACACCGCCGCGGGTTGGTCCACCGTGACGTCAAGCCGGCGAACATCCTGATCGAGCCGGGCTCCGACGAGTCCGACGTCGAGCGAGCGTTCCTCACGGACTTCGGGCTGGTCAAACACCTGGATTCCGCCACCCGGCTCACCCGCAGCGGCATGTTCCTCGGGACCCTGGAGTACGCGGCCCCCGAGCAGTTGCAGGGCAAGACCCTCGACGGGCGGACGGACCTGTACGCGCTCGGCTGCATCCTGTTCGAGTGCCTCACCGGGTCACCGCCGTACGAGGCGCAGACGGAAGCCCAGATGATGTACGCGCACGTCTTCGAGCCGCCGCCGCGGCCGTCCGAGCGGAGCCCCGAGCTTCCCCGCGCGCTCGACGACGTGATCGCCCGGGCCATGGCCAAGGAGATCGCCGACCGCTACGCCACCTGTGCGGCGCTCATCGCGGCGGCCCGGGACGAGCTGATCGGGGGGCGACCGGCGTCCGCGCCTCCCATGCCGCGCGACGGGGGCGTGGCCGGGGCGATCCCGCCGATGCCGGCGCCGATTCCGGCACCGCCGGCGCCGACACCCACACCGGCACCGACGCCCGCGCCGCCGCCGGCTTCGGAGACGGTCGGCGGCCCCGCGGCCCGGCGCCGCGAGCCGGAGTTGGCCGCGCCGGCGCCGCCAGAGCGCGAACGCGAGGCGACGGTCGGGCCGAGCCAGCGGCGTGCGGTCTCGGTGATGCCGGCAGTGGCCATCGTTGGGGCCTCCGCCCTGCTTCTTCTGGCCGGCCTCGCCGCCCCCATCCGCAAGGGCGTCGGGGTGAAGCTGGACGTGAACAAGCCGTTCTTCCAGGAGCGCCTGTGGCACCTGTTCGAGCCGGCGGTGGTGCCCCTCCTCGCGGCCACCGCAGTGCTGCTGGTGCTTTGGGGCATCGGCCCGCGCCGGTTCCTGAGCGGTGCGCTGATCGGCTTCGGCATCGCCAGCACGCTGCGCAACCTCGAGCTTCTGGCCTCAGCGGCGACGAACACGTCTCCCGATGTGGGCATCTTCCTCCGGCTGGCCGGATCGCTGGCCCTGGTGGCGGGGGGCGTGGTGGCCTACCGGCTGGTACTCCGGGCGGACGGCGGTGCGGTCCCCGAGACGACGGCGACCGGACCGGCCGGCACCGTGCCGCTGCTCTGGGGCCTGGGGGCGGCGCTGGTGGTCGCGGGGGTCCTGCTCCCGTTCGCCACCGCGGAGGGCGGCGGCGGCTCGGCCTCGATCATCGCTTCCCACGACCCCGAGCGGACCTGGTACGTGCTCGAGCCGCTCGTCCTCGCCGCGGGCGCCCTGGCGGCCGCCCTGTGGTGGTGGAGGGGTGCTCCCGACCGGCGGCTGCCCGCCGGGCTCGCCGCTGCGGGCGGGACCCAGCTCGCGCTCCAATTCCTGCTGTACGCCGTGGCTCCGATCCTCATCTCCGGCGTCTCCCCCGCGGCCGGGGGGTTCCTGGGGTTGGCGGGAGGCGTGGTGATCGCCGTGGGTGGCCTGATGGCCTATCGGCGCGCTCGGGCGGGTAGCCTCCGGACGGCGGTCTGAGGGGCAGGTTCGGTCCGATGGACCTCGTTGATGCGACCATCGTCCCTTCGACTGCGACTTCGGGCGCTTCCCGGGCGTCCGGTGGCGGGAGCCGTCGGCGTGAGGGCGGGCGTGCTCGCGCCTGGTCCCTGGACCCATAGCTACTCAGAAGCACCGGTAAGGACGTGAGGAACCCCGATCGGCTGGTTCTTGGTCGTCCGAAGTCGTGTTTGCGCCCGGTCGGGGAGTCCCCGCGGGCTGAGATCGCTCGCCGGTGGGCGCGAGGTTGCGGGATCACGG